>Ga0080004_1113360_pt1 | contig 81679 bp, 81 predicted proteins | sample WasSprMetagenome_FD_69207 | JGI IMG/M metagenome (GOLD analysis project Ga0080004, IMG submission 69207) | Sulfidic aquatic microbial communities from Washburn Spring, Yellowstone National Park, USA - WS (SPADES assembly) (version 2) | ecosystem: Environmental > Aquatic > Thermal springs > Hot...
AGGGGAAGGGAAAGCCCTGATCCGCCTGCTGAGAAGAGACCTCTACTGGTAGAGATACCAGCAAGCCTCATCGTTGAAGCAGGAAGCCCCTTGCGATAGCGAGGGGTAGTTCACAAATGGATCGGGTAAATTCGGACTCACTGAAGTTTGCGCCTCTTGAAGGAGATCCTCCCTGTCATGACCTTCTCTGTTGTGAAAACTTTGGCCGCCACGTAAAGCGTGAATAATGTGAAAAATGCCATGTATACCAATCCAGCCAATATCGGCCCGTAATTTCCAGTAATCAGCGACTGCGAAGCCAGAACTGGGTAAGTGAATGGTATAGCATACAGTACGGCCTGAATGGAAAGAGGCAGGGTTTGCATATCGCCCATCATAAGAAATATCGTCGGAAGGAATATCGGGACGATGACAACACCGATTATCGACTGTGCACCCCTAACATCCTGTGACAGGGTTCCAAGCGTCAATGCTAGTGCTAGGGCAGATACTAAGGCGCCAAATAAAGTCAGGCCCAGGAGAAAGTACCCTTCGGGAGGGGGTATTAATCCAACACTGGTAAGGTCCAGATTACCGATCGAGCTGGTCGCCTGTGACGTTATAGCGCCTATATAATACGTGAAGGCAAAGACATTGGCCACAGTCGCCAGCAATGCTATCGTCACAGACCCTACAAGCTTGCCGAACAGGATGTTCAGCCTGCTTACGGGTATGGTTAACAGGGTCTCAAGCGTCTTCGCCTCCTTTTCAATCGCGATGGATGTTGCTGCAACCTGCATAGCGAGTATGAGAACTATCATTATAACCAATGGTCCCATCAAGCCTTGCATTCTCACAATATTTGTTAAAACATACGGCGATATGGGCTGGGCAACACCCTTTATCACCGATTTTTCATTAACTGAGAGCGGATTGATAACGGAGTCCGGGTTGGCACCGGGCATATTCTCAGATATGATGTCCCTCACCAACTGGCTTTCAATCCCGTTCAGAAGTCCAGCCATCCTCTGAGCGTTGAGCGACTCGAGCATGGAAAAGTCCTTAAAACCGTAGTAAACGAGCACCTCTCCCCTATTGCCCGACTCTATTCTTTGCGACAGACCTTCCGGGAGTACCACCAAAATCCCTCCACCACTGATTTCTCTGATGGCCTCTTCGTAAGGTCCGCCCACCAGTCTTACCGCAACACCCTGGTCACGCAAGGACCCTATGATTCTCTGGGCTATCTCGCCTCTGTCTTCGTCTAGAACATAGACTGTGAGGGGCCCCGAACTCTTCTCCATCAATGAGCCTGTAGAGATGTTGATGGCGGCTCCCATTAGTGGGAGTATGAGTGCTGGGAACAGGATCATTCCAATGAGTATCTTCGGATCCCTGAGCAGATCCTTGACCTCTTTTATTATCAAGAGCCTAAGCCCCTTGGGCAAAGCCTACCACCTTCATGAAAGTGTCCTCCAAATTGGCGGCAGAGTATTTACTTTTAAGGTACTCCGGGCTGCCTGTTTCAACAATCTTGCCTTGATCAATAAGTGCTACCCTGTCGCAAAGGTACTCAACCTCCAGCATGTTGTGGCTCGAAATCAAGACTGTGGTGCCATGTTCCTTCGAGTATGACTTTATCACCCTCCTCAGGTGGTACGCATGTGTTACATCTAGCCCTGAGGTGGGCTCGTCCAATATTGCGAGCCTCGGCTTAACCATCAAAGTCCTTGCCAGTAGAAGACGCCGCCTCATTCCCTTGCTGTAGTTCGAAGTCTTCTCCTTAAGTCTGTCCCCCAGCCCAGATATTGCCGTCGCGTCCTCAATGGCGCACCTGATCTTCTCATCATCGTCATAATAGAACGATGCCATAAACCTGAGGTACTCCAGACCTGAGAGGTTAGAATAGGCTCCAGCCTCCTCGGGCAGGTAGCTTATGAGCCTCCGGACTTCATTGCCTTCCCTTAGGACGTCCTTGCCGCATATTTCAACATGCCCCGAGGTGGGCTTTATGATGGTGGCGAGTATCCTCAGGGTGGTGGTCTTTCCTGCGCCGTTTGGACCAATTAGACCAAAGATTTCGCCCTCTTCAACCTCAAATGTTATGCCGTCCAGGGCCCTCCTGTCTGGATACTGCTTTACAAGGTCCCTAACGACTACGACCTTCGCCATGTGTCCTCCTAATCATATACACACTTAAATTCATTTTTTGGTCTCTGGCATCTAAAAACAATAAAAAAGATTTTGAGCCCGGTGTTTCTGATTTCTGATCAGTGTAGGGGATGGACCCACTTTTCCCTCCTATACGCCATCTCCCAGAACATGTACTCGTACTCGCTGCTGATTAAAAACGCTTTCATGGAAGCGCCAATAGCTTCCTCAGGCTCGCCTCTCGCGGCGCGATCAAGAGCTTCGATTATCTTTGAGACCAGATCTTGGTATTCTCTGGAGATGTATGTTTTTATCCAGTCATCGTAGAGCGGATCTGGTGATCCCTTAAGAGCCTCTCCGATTTCCATGTAACTCCAATAACACGGCGTAATTGCAGAGACCGACTCGACAAATGAGCCCGATGAGGCCGTGTACAGAAGATGCCTTGTGTACGCATAGCATGTGGGGGCATACTCAACTCTCCTGAAATCTATGCCCCCGAGCCTCTCTCCTAACCTGTTGAGACCCTCCATCTCCACACTCTCCGACGAGCGCCTCATGTCAGATAGGAGCCTCTTCGAGTCCTTGTCTGTCGCTTTTGCCTCCATAATCCCAAGACACCTTATCATGCACTGCAGGAAAAGATAATCCTGAGCGATGAAGAACTTGAAGGACTCCTTGGACAATGTGCCTCTCCTGAGCTCCTCAAGAAATGGATGTTCGAGTATGCTCTTCCATATGTGATCTGCTCTCTGTCTGAAGAGTTTAGAGATCACCAAAACCCCTCCTCATCACATAGTATAACACAGATGTGGCGATGTACGATGGCAGAGTTGCACCGAGGTCTGGCAGGAACTGCTGTACGGCGTAGTAGATGGCGACCCCGACCATCCACGCGATCATGGCTATCAAACTCACGCCATGCCTGAACCAATAACGCCCCGACGGCGAATACAGATCTTGGATACTGTATCTCCTTTTCTTAAGAAGGAAGTAATCTACCACAACTACCGCAAATAACGGAACAAAAACCGCTCCGATTATGTAGAGGAACTGCACAAAAGCCTCAAGCCATGGAAGGAATGCAATTATTATTCCCGCAACCCCTGTTATCACACTGCCTTGCCACTCCTTCACCTTAGGGAATATGTTTATGATGGACATGTTGGCAGAGTAAATGTCCAAAAATGTCGTGGTGATGGTCCCAAACCAGATAACAAAAAGTGCTATTATCCCAAAAATGAAGCCCCCTACCCGCGTTACGTAAACGGTGGGGTCATACATTCCAAATGCAAGGGCACACGCAAGCCCTGTTATATAAAACCACGAGTTGACGCTGCCCTGTCCTATGAGCGAACCCACAAACCCGCCCTTCGAGGATCTGGCGAAGCGCATATAGTCTGCTGCCAGAGGCGCCCAAGACAACGGCATTATCAAAGCCAAATCAAAGGCAACCCCGGGGGGCATCCCCCATGACGGCTTGGATGCTAAATAGTCCCACCCATAGTTCACAAACACAAAATAGTTTAAGACAAGAGATGTTACCAACAGCGCCGTCACTGAGGCTCTATTGAACAGCTTCCAGCCCTCTGCCCCAAATATGGCGAGTGTTGTGCATATCACACCACCTACCAAAACCCAGTAGGGAAAGCCCGTGAAGTTGAAGAGAATTGACCCAATCTGGTCCGCGGCGGAGGCGTTTATGAATAGCATCCAAGCGGTCCAACCTATGAGCGTCACATAATTCAATGCGCTCATGAGATATGAGCCCCTCAAACCGAAGCTGGGTCTCACGGTTACCATGGAGGGTATGCCGAGGTCTGAGCCTATCACGCCAGCCGCTGCAAATATGACACTTCCGACGAATGATCCAAGGATTATTAGGAGTGTGCCTGGTATCCACCCTATTGGATACAGGTATCCTCCACTGTACCATACATCCACTACTATGGCCGATCCTGCCCACAGCAGTGCAAGGTCTACACCTGTGAGTACCCTGTCCTTGGGCTCAACTGGATATATGGCGGATTCTGAGTACTTCAAAATTCTCCCCTTATCATAAACTTCATGTTGATAATAAAAACTTTTATATAACCTGGTTATCGTTAAACGTATGCGGTAAATCTATTACTGTGGACGAAAATATTGACCTCTTGGTGAAGGGGTTGCCCAAGGTCAATACCAAGAAAGTTTCGTGGAAAGAAGTCGAGTTATGGAGTAGGATAGTCAGCGACAAGATACTGAATTCTGGATGGAGGCCCGACGTCATCATCGCGATCTCCAGAGGAGGGTACGTTCCAGCCCGTCTGATCTGTGACCGTCTTATAGTGGGCGAGCTAGTCTCCTTACAGGTATCACACTGGCCCTCGGCAGCACAGGTTGCGAAGGAAGCGGGGGTGAAATACCCCCTGCAATGTGATTTGAACCACAAGAGGGCACTGATAGTGGACGACATTGCCGACACAGGGGAATCAATCATAATCGCAAAGGATCATATATGGACTAGGTGCAAGCCCGATGAGCTGAAGGTAGCAACACTACAGTGGATCTCCACGAGCAGTAAAATTAAACCTGACTATTACGCCGAGGAGGTCAAGGAGTGGGTCTGGTATCAATATCCATGGACCCGCCTTGAAGATATCGTGGGCTTCTTCAAGAGGATTGTGAACGAAGAGAAAGAAAAGGACCTGTGGGACTTGGAAACTCTCGCTGGCCGTTTCCCAGAATGGTTCGGTGTAACCTTTGAAAGGTGGTACTACGAGAGGGCTCTGGCTTACTTGGTGGAAAGCGGATTCTTCGTTAAAGAAGGCAAGATGTATCGGCGTGTTTCCAAATAGTTTTATACCCTTTCTCCCATAGCTCCAATGGGTGGTCTCCTTGTCATCTACATGTAGCGCCGAGATCGGCGTCATAGGGGGCAGCGGTTTTTATGACCCTGCCGTATTCGAATCCATCGCCGAGGTCAAGATCCACACCCCCTATGGTCCACCGTCAGACATAATCACCATAGGCGAGATAAAGGGAGTAAGGGTCGCCTTCCTCCCGCGCCATGGAAAGAGGCACTCAATACCACCCCACCTCATAAACTACCGTGCGAACATATGGGCTATGAGGGACTTGGGTGTGAAGAGGATACTCGCACCTTCAGCCGTGGGCAGCCTGAGGGAGGAAGTTAGACCCGGCGACATTGTAATCCCGGACCAGTTCATAGACTTCACGAAGGGGCGGGCATACTCTTTTTATGACGGGGCCGTTGTTGGGCACTTTTCTTTGGCTGACCCTTTCTGTCCAGAACTCAACAAAATCTGTGTTGATACTGCAAGAGGGCTAGGTCTGCCATGCCACTACCCTGCGACATACATATGTATAGAAGGTCCCAGGTTTTCCACCAGGGCAGAGTCTAGGCTCTTCCGCAGCTGGGGCGCCGACATAATTGGAATGACCTTGGTTCCTGAAGTCTCCTTAGCGAGGGAGAGCGGGATATGTTACACAACTCTTGCGACTGTCACGGATTACGACGTCTGGGCTGAGAGGCCTGTTACGGCGGAGGAGGTCGTTAATACCCTGAAGGCCAATGTTGAAAAAGTGAGAAGGCTTTTGGTAGAGATAATCCCGAAGATATCCAAAGAACGCGGGTGTCAGTGCGGCAGGTCCTCCGAGGGTGCTTTGGTCTAGGGATTATGGTTTTTAGTTCATAACCCCAGCTCAACCGCGACTTTTTTCATTCCTTCCAAACCGATTTCCATGAACTCCTCTAGGGAAAGTCCGAGCTCACTACAGAGTGAGATCCTCTCCCTACTCGCCCCTCTTGCAAAATCCTTACTCTTGAATTTTTTGACCAATGTCTCCCTCTTTATCTCGGCCACTTTTTTTGAGGGCATCACTAGGGCTGTGGCAACTATCAAGCCAGAAAGGGCATCGCTGGCCACAAGCCCTTTTTTTATTTTGCTGTCGAGAGGGACCTTCGTGTTCTCAAAGTTATGTGCCATTATAGCCTCTATTAAATGGTCACCGATCTTTCCTCTAAGTATCTCCTTAGCCACAAGTGTGTGGTCCTCCATTCCTTTACACCTCTCGAAATCTATGTCATGAAGAAGTCCAACGAGCTCCCATTCTGCCGCGTCTTCTCTTAACTTCATTGCAAGCTCCTTCATGATCCCGCCGACAGCTATCATGTGCTTTATGTTGTTTTCCTTTGAAACATGCTCTTTTATTAGACTTAATGCCTCCTCCCTGGACATCATCAAGATCATCTCAAAATGAGTTCTGTGGGTTTTGGGCTATTATTCTCTTCGCTCTAAGTGCTCACGCCGGTATGTGTGGCTAATTTGCTGAGAGGGAGTTGAACTTTTTGAGGACAACTCTAGTGTTTGTCCCCGTGACGCCCTTGATTAGCCTGATGTTCTCCAGAACCTCGTTCATTTGCGTTATTGAGTCCACATTTATTAAGACTTCAATGTCAAAGTCTCCGCTCACCTCGAGCACCCGCTCTACCCCCTTGATCCAGAGGATCCTTCTTGCCACTGATGTGGTGTAGACGTTGGACTCACACTTGACCATAACGATCGCCTCTATCTTTTTTGGAACTTGGATTTCAAGCCGCCTTCCTGTCGCCCTTTCTGCCAGCTCTAGGAGATCAACGTCCCTGTAACTTCTTATCTCTGGTCTCTCCTTGATTGCAGACAGAACTTTCATGAGCTCCTCTTCACTCAGCGCCACGCCCAGCCTCTTAAGTCTGTCCTCCACTGCCACCCTTCCGGCATACTTGCTGATCACAATCTCCCTCTGCCTCCCCACAAGCCCCGGTGGGAAAGCCTCGTAAGTCTTGGGATCGAAGATCACAGCTGCCGCGTGGACTCCCCCCTTGTGTGAAAATGCGTTCTCGCCAACTATGGGCTGAGTGGGCGCGATAGGTATGCCGCTGAACTTTTCAACCATTGCTGATAGCTCCGGAAGTTTGTCAAGCTTGACGGTATCTACATCATAAAGGACTTTTAGAGCCACCGCGAAGGGCTCAAGCGCGGTTATTCCTGCCCTCTCCCCTAGCCCGTTCACGGTTGTATGCACCGCGGTGGCGCCTCCCTCCACCGCAGCCAAAGCATTGGCAACAGCCATCCCTAGGTCGTTGTGGCAGTGGGCATCCAACTCTGCATTTATGTCCTTTGAGAGCCTCGCGAAGAGATCCATCGTCCTGCGTGGAGTCATAGATCCCACGGTGTCTGGTATGCTTATTCTGTCGGCCCCCGCCTCCACTGCCGCCCTGCAGATCTTCACAACGTAGTCATATTCGGCCCTCGTGGCGTCCTCGGCTGTGAACCTGACTCTCAGTCCGTGGGCCCTTGCGTACTCTACGCATGAGACGGCGGTTCTGATCGCCTCTTCTTTTGTCATTTTCATAGATCTCAGTTTTGCGTCAGTCACACCGAGGAATATGGCCACCCTCTGAACATCACAATTTAAAGCCGCATCCACATCAGAGATCATCGCCCTGCTATGAGCCAAGATCTCTGCAGAGAGCTTCTCAGAGGCTATCTTCTTGACAGCCTCTGCCACGTCCCTTGAGACAGCCGGGTGTCCCGCCTCTATCATGTCGACCCCTGCTTCGTCTAGGCTCCTTGCTATTTGCAACTTCTCTTCCACAGTAAAGGAGACGCCAGGAGTCTGCTCGCCCTCGCGGAGAGTTGTGTCGAGTATCATTACCTTCATCATCGAATCGCACCGCCAATATTAGTTTTCGAACCTTATATAAATTTTTTCGTCCTATAGTATACTATTAGTTCACGCAATTTCATAAAATCAGTTCGTACATTTTACTTAAATAGACGCAAATCGTTTTTTGAATGATCATCCATCCGAACTTTTTTTAAGCAATATCTCCATACTCTTAAGGGGGTCTTTGAGTTGATCTCGAATCCCGTGGTCGTGGGTAAGATCGAGGGCGTCACGAGCACAGACTCATTCTCAATGGTCATAACAAACGAGAAGTTCGGAAGGAATGACTACGTGGAGGTAGTTCATGAGGGTAGGCCTTTTTTGCTCATGATAAAAGAAGTAAAGAGAAGCGGGGACAAGCTGATAGGTAGTTGCGTTGTTGTTGGTCCCTCGCCCAAGACCCCTTTCCCGCCAGGGTCCGAAGTACACATGCCCTCAGACGAGACAATTAGGAAGGGTCTCGGGATTGTAACTTCAGATGCCGAAGGGTTGTACATTGGAAAGTTGAAGGCAAGGGACATCATGGTGTGGCTGCCTGTGAAGAAGCTCACCCGGGTGTTCATAGTCGGTAAGCCTGGCGCCGGCAAGTCCTACACCATGGGTGTCATGGCAGAGGAGCTCATCAAGAAGGGAGTCCCCCTCGTCATCATCGATGCCCACGGAGAGTACTCAAGCCTAAAGGTGCCATCCGAGTCGCCTTCGCAAGAATTTAAGGTTGAGCCAAAGTCCTATTCCGAGCAGATAATAGAATTTGCCGATATGGTCTTCAACCCAGGAGCCGACATCGACATTTCAGCTATCGAGAGCGCAAAGCCCGAGGATCTCGTCTCCCAGATGCAGTGCACCATTGTGAACTTGAGGGGTCTGCCTGCGCAAGACCAATATTCTGTGGTGGGAAGGCTGCTAAACAAGTTACTTGAGGCTATAATGGTGATGCAGATCCCCCCCTTCTACCTTGTTCTGGACGAGGCACACCTGTTTGCTGGCAGGACCAGGCAGAAAGATCCTTTGGTCAAGGAAACACTTGAAGTCGTCAGGAGGTTTGCCCAAGAGGGGAGAAAGTTTGGTGCAAATCTGATTGTCCTGACCCAGCGCCCTCAGTTGCTGGACATGACTGTGAGGAGCCTCTCCGCGACATGGATAATTCACCAGCTGACGGATCCGAACGATGTGAGAATAGCTGTTGAGAGCGGGGGGCTGAGCAACGAATGGGCATACGAGATAAACTGGCTCGAGCCTGGCGATGCCATAATCACGGGGGATGTGGTGGAGAGGGTCCCCCTCCATGTCAAGGTCAGATGCAGGGAGACAAGACATGGCGCTCCCGGCTTCAACCCCTTAGATTTCGTCTCTCCGGAGGAGAGGGAGAAGATGAGAAAGAGAATGGCCGCGCTTAAGGATCGTCTGATCAAGATGCGGGGCGCCCCAGGCGTGCCTCCCTCTCTGCCCCCCTCCCTCCCCGCCACATACATGCCAGTAAAGGTTGACGAGAAGAGCCTTTTGGAAACGCTCAAAGAGAACAAAACACTGGATCATGCCGAGGTCGTAAAATCCGACCTCCGATATATGCCCGCTCTGTTTGCGGAGGTTACAGTCAACTCCGTTAGGAGGACGCCCTCCCTCGAATTTAAGGAACGTTTGCGGCGACTCGTTCCGGCAGATTCCTCCGTATCCATTGTTGACTGGAGGCACGAGTCTGCATACGCCCTCACGGCAAATGAGGTCGTCCAAATAGGGGCTTCGCCCTCCCCTTCGAGGGAGGGGCGGCACGAACAGCCAACCTCGGCGCTCTTTGAAGGTTCCAGCGTTGAGGGACTTAAGGGTCTGCTCAAGACCTATGCTATGTCAAAGCTCACGCAGAGCGTCTACTACCACAAAGAATTGGGCGAGTATTCAAGACCAGGAGAGTCGCTCGAAGAGTACAAAAAGAGACTGAAGGCAAAAATTGATGAAATCAAGAACAACAGGGCAGCCGAGATAAGGTCCTCCTATTCGTCTAAGATAAAGGAGATAGAGTCATCCATAAACGCGGCCAAGGAAGAGTACGAGAGTCTTGATAAGCTCGTCGTGGGCATAAAGGATGAGCTCCGCTCTCTTAACAAGGAGCGGATCAAAGCCGAGAGAGAAGGAAGGTCGTTGCTTAAGCTCTCTGAACAGATCCAGACCAGAGAGGTGAGGTTGACTAGACTCGAGAAGAGGATTATGGAGTTGAGTTCGAAGATCAACAACCTCAGGAAGGAAGGCGACCTCCTAGAGAGGCAGATGCGCGAGGAGATCTCTAAAGTGCAGTCCGAGGTTGAATCCCTGATGGAGGCGCCTCTGCAGACAATGGTATTTCAACCCAGGCACGATGAAGTGGAAGTTGAGGTGATGCAGGTGGTCTGGGTCCCGACGATCGAGGCGCTGTACCGGTTATACTTTGATGGAATGAGCAAAGACTTCAGGTTTGAGTGGAACGCAGTCAATGGCAGGGGGGTATTCGGCAGCTGTGCCGAGTGCGGAGCTACCATAGACTCTCTCGATGGACCTCTGATCTGCTTCAAGTGCGGGGAGATGTACTGCTCGACTCATCTGAAAGTCTGCTCCCTCTGCGGGAGGGGGGTGTGTTCTGACCATGCCTGGTCATGCCCTAACTGTGGAAAGCTTTACTGCATTGATGAAAAGCAGCACATCTGCAGCTCCTGTGGGAGCAAGCTCTGTGCTGAGTGCGTATACAGGTGCACCGAATGTATCGACAAGACATATTGCAAAGACCACATCAAAGAATGCAAGGTCTGCAAGAACTTATATTGCGCCGACCACTATGATGCTCACGTGAAAAGATGCTCAGTCTGCGGGAAGGAGCTTTGCGTATTGGAGCAGGTGAAGTGTAAGGTCTGCGGGAAGATTCTCTGCGAAGAGTGTGCGGTGAAATGCTCCGAGTGTGGGGGCGATGTGTGCAAGTCGCATTCTTGGCAATGCTCTGCATGCGGGAAGGTCTTCTGCATAATGGAGCCGCAATCGAGGTGCGCTGTCTGTGGAAAAATTCTCTGTAAATCCGACAAATTGGTATGCTCCCTCTGCGGCGCCACCCTTTGTGCAGCACACGTAGACGTCTGCCTGGAGTGTAAGCGTGAGGTGTGCCCTAACTGCATGGTAGAGTTAAGGCGGTTTGGGGTGTTCAAGAAAAGGCTGTGCAGATCATGCGCAAATGAGCGAGTCCAGCCGTGAGATCAATTATAGGAGAGAGATGCCCCTCATCGGCGGGTGGTAATTCCTCGAAGAATTATGACTTTATCATCACCAACAACATCTTGAATTTGCTCAAAGCCCTTAGAGAGTGGGGCTTGTTGGCAGGCAGGATTATGTACTCTCCTTCAGCGAGCTCATGGCTCTCGCCAGATATGGTCACCAAGGCCTCTCCATCCAAAATGTGAAGTAAAGCGTCGTAGGGGGCGGTATGTTCGCTCAAACCTTGGCCCTGATCGAAGGCGAACACCGTGATGCTCCCTGTATCCTTTTCCAACAAGGTCTTGCTGACGACTGCGCCGGGGTGGTAGTCGACCACTTCTTTGATCTTTGCCTTATCGCTCATTTGTCCCACCACAAAGCAATAGGTTACTCCTTCCATACTGTAATAAGCGTTTTTGTCAGCCAAGGTAGCATCACAAAGGACGAGAAAATCTCAGGGATCGCAACCCCTGTGAACAAGTTGCCTTGGAATTGCAATACCCACACTGGAACGGCCGCGAAGACCAGCCAGGTCAGGTAACATCTCCTCTCCAGAAAATACGATACAGCCGCGAATGGCAGAGAGACGAAGAGCATAACGGAGACATAGAAGTGCAACCGCCCATAATTCTCGCAAAGCAAACCAACGAGCTGCATGGCAAAGCCCGTAAAGGCCAGGAAGTAAGCCGTTCTTGGAGAATGATCTCTTAGGGCGGTAGCAGAGTATAATACTAACAAAAGCCCTGTCGTCAGGAGCCCTAAATTGAAAATCGGGGCAGTCTCATACCTCAGGTTCCCTAGGTCGCTGAGGGCGTTCTCGGTCCAGCTGAACCATGGCGCTCTGGAAATCGAAAGAAAAATGCTCCCGTAGAGTACAAGTATTGCACATATACCAAAAAATACTGACCTTTTCATAGTCACAACCTCAGTGTCCCTTTTCAATTATAATATGTTCAATCATAAGGTATATAACTAAATATCCTACACTTGAAAAAAGGGTTTTAGAATTGACAAAACAGAAGGCTGCTAAATTATTCTGCCACAAATGTGGTTCTGAGATCCCTTCAGGCTCTGCTTACTGCAAAACGTGCGGCTCTAAGGTTGACTAATCGAGTTTTGTGCAAAGGATCGAAAAGTTTAAAATTATATATTTTTTTTAATTTAAAAACCTTTTATTATTTATATTATTATAAAAATACAAATACAAATAAAAATAATATGTAATTTTTATGGCATCAGCCAATGTTTGTCTAGATTGCCCTCGCCCGAACTGTAGCCTTTTAATAAGCTGAAGCCCTCCCACGGCTAAAGCCTTAGGTTTTCTTGTTGGGTCTCAATGTAAAAATTATTAAAAACTTAGGTTTTAAGGTTAATGAGTCCTCCTAAAATGTGATAAAATTTTTGAGAAATTTTTTAAGTGAACACCCGCCATTATGTATGGGGATTTGTTTTGTCCTTGGAAATAAGCGCACATGAGTCCATTAGGGAGATGTATAAGAAGCTGAAGGAAGACGGCATGACCAACCTATGGGATAGGTGGGCTGCCCAGGAACAGATAAGGTGCAAGTCTTTCTGCGCTAAAGGTCTCAGTTGCCAATTCTGCAGCAACGGTCCTTGCAGAATAATCCCCGGCAAACTTGAGAGAGGAACCTGCGGCATGGATGGGGACGGGATGGCAATAAGGTACATGCTGCTCAGGAACGCGATGGGCCTCTCAACATACACCTACCACGCACGCGAGGTGGCAAAGACCCTCATAGCGACCGGTGAGGGCAAAACCCCGTTCAAGATCTCTGACACCGTAAAACTCAGAGACTTTGCAGCGAAACTTGGGCTTAACCCAAACAGCCCTGTTGACCACCTCGCCGTAGATCTTGGACGCTATATTTTGTCCGCAATTAACAGCGACTCCAATGCAAGCCTGAAGACCGTGGAGGTATTTGCAACCCCCGGTAGGATCGCGGTATGGAAGAGGCTAGGCATACTGCCCGGAGGCCCGGCAAACGAGCAGATAGACGCCATATCACACTGCCTCACTAACGTAGATGGTGATTACGTCTCCCTTGCAAAGACTGCCATGAGGCTCGCCCTCTCTTGTATATACGGTTCGCTCATACCTCTGGAATACGGTCAGGACATACTTTTCGGAACTCCTAAACCCCACAGAATGAACTTTGACTTCGGCATTCTGGATCCATCCTACGTAAATATCGTCGTCAACGGTCACGAGCCGTTCGTAGGCATAGCCCTCATAGAACATTGCAGAAAGCCCGAGGTCCAAAACTCAGCCAAGATGGCTGGCGCCAAAGGGATTAGAGTCATTGGATCTATCGAGACCGGGCAGGAGATCCTTCAGAGGGTGGATGCTGATGGCGTCTTCGTGGGCATGACGGGTAACTGGATCTCGATCGAGCCGCTTATAGCCACAGGCGCTGTAGACGTGTTTGCCATGGACATGAACTGCTCCCCTCCCTCACTGGAGGAGTACGTGCCAAAGTACCCAACGACCTTTGTCTCGGTCTCTCCGTTAGTTAACATAAGGGGCGTGGACAAGCACATTGACTACTCGCCTGAGAACGTAAGGTCCCAGGCTGAGCAGATCGTGAACCTCGCGATTGAAAACTACAGGAGGCGAAAGGGAGCTGGTCTGAAAATTCCAACGAGGGTTCAATCTGCGATTGTCGGTTTCTCGATAGAGTCAATACTTTCCCTATTGGGAGGTAGCCTTAACCCCTTACTAGAGGCGATAAAGAGTGGGCAGTTGAAGGGTGTTGTAGGCCTTGTCTCCTGCACAAGTATAGGGAATGGCCCTCACGATGTGCCGACGATAACGGTGGCTAAAGAGCTGATAAGGCGAGACATCCTCGTGCTCTCCATGGGATGCGGCAATGCGGCACTTCAGGTTGGCGGGCTTTGTGCACCTGAAGCCAGCGATCTGGCGGGTCCAGGGCTGGGATCCCTCTGCAAAGCGCTGGGGATTCCTCCGGTCCTCTCCTTCGGAACATGCACAGACACTGGCAGACTATCGATACTTGTCTCTGAGGTCGCGAAGGCGCTGAAAGTTGACGTCCCTGACCTGCCGGTAGCAGTCACTGCGCCTCAATACATGGAGCAAAAAGCCACCATCGACGCCATCTTTGCACTCGCTTTCGGAGTCTTGACACACGTCTCGCCCACCCCTCCAATAACTGGAGGAGCCAGACTGATGAAATTGCTCACAGAGGACCTTAAGGAGATAACCGGAGGGAGCCTGCTACTAGAGAACGACATGGTCAAGGCTGCAGACGCCATAGAGTCCCACATCCTCGCCAAGAGGAGGGCTCTGGGGATCGACTAGGATCGGGGGCGGCTGGGAAGAACTTTGCTTGTATCCTGCCCGTGCGTGTGACCACCAACGCAAAAGTTGCTCTACTGTTACAGGAGTAGCCAAGACTGCAGCCTCAAACATGAATGAGACTACAACCTGAGCTCTCTCACTTCCACCGATATCGCGTCTCTACTCATGATCAGGCTCTTCTTTACATCCTCAATGCTGCTCTTCAGCTGCCCAACATCCGCAACCACTACCCACTCAGCAACCTCCCCTTTCTTTATCGTTCTGGAGTTGCTGCTCAGGAGGTCCACGTTGAGATCGCCGAGAGCCCTGGCTGCCCTCGCCAGAGCTCCTGGTCTGTCAGGGATCATCAGTCGAATCTCTACAAGTTTTGCCTGCGAGCCTGCGAAAAGTCTTACCACGACACTTCTATCTTCCCTGTTGAGCCTAACTGATGCGTAAGAGCCCTCTTTCATTCCCAGTTCGGCTCTCATATGTGCAGGAATTGTTATCCTCCCTTTCGAATCTACCTTTACAATCTCTTGCTCGTGTGCCATATTTCCCACTAATTATTTTTCAGTGTGGGCTTAATAACACCTTCTCATTGCTAAGGCTTAAAAAGGTGTAACGCCTATTTTATTCCACCTAACATCGCTTTCGGAGGTGAACAATGTGGCTGAAGAACCAGCGAAGGAAGCACAACCAAAGGAAAGGCAAGCAATGCCTAGAGACGTTATCTTGGTGGGCAGGAAACCAATTATGAGCTATGCTATGGCTGCCCTCATGCAACTGAAAGAGAGTGGCGAAATTACCATAAAGGCAAGGGGAAGGGCTATCTCTGCTGCCGTTGATGTGGCTGAGGTGGTCTCCAAGAGGTTCTTGAGCGGCGACGCAGTTGTCAAGGACGTGGCAATAGGCACCGAAATAATCGGCGAACCACCTAGGAACGTCTCGACGATAGAGATAAAGCTATCAACAAAGAAGTAGAAAAATTATTAACCATTGATAGCCTTTTCTTTTTTTCTTTATCCTCTGCGGCGTCAATCAAGGACGAGGCTTATATACTCGTTTGAGCATCTTTTTTAGGATAAATATGAACGTCTCGGAAATTTTTTCAAAGGCTGCCGACTACACTAAAGCCATCTTGTCAAGGTTTGGCGATCTTCTTATACTTTTAGTTGTATCCATAATTCCTATTGTAAATTTAATCGCATTAGGATACTATGGAAGGGTTATAAGGGACCGTTCCGATTCTCAGGCTCCACCAAGGCTTAATGGATTCTGGGAACTCTTTGTTGATGGACTTAAAGCCCTTGTGGCCGGTCTGATCTGGTCCATCCCCGTGATAATCATATTTCTAATCACATTCGTTCCAATCTTTACTATGATGCGTTGGGAGCACATGATGACTTACATGACGCAACCCATGGCACTCTTGAGATTCACATCTTTCATACTCCTGATTTTGATGCTCATAATAGCTTTTGGGGTGTTCATTATAGCGAGTGTTGGAATTGTCCACATGTTCAAAACTGGCTCTTTCGGGAAGGCATTTGCCGTGGGAGAGCTGGTAAATATAATAGGCAAGATAGGTCTCCTCAGGTACCTTTTGTGGATCATCGTGGCAGCTGTTTTTGGGGCAGTTGTAAGCGGATTCAACATGATACCGGTGATCGGTTGGATCATATCTGACCTGCTTAGCATCATTTTACTGATATTCCTTGCAAGGAGCATCGGATTGATGTATGATTCAGCTGTAGTTACTCCCGCTGCACAACAGGCACAGCAAGCCCCTGGATCGCCGCCTGCCCCGCCCCAGACCGCACCCCCGCCACCACCACCTCCAAGTCCGCCGTGACCTAGCGCAAAATTCAAAACTTTTTATTTATTTAAATTAACGCTTTTATTACAAGTGCCTATGAGATAAGTTGTACCGGTAAATCTCATCCTTCCGTGGTGATTCAATGAGAAGAGAGATCAGGTTTGTGTCTTTTGACGTTGACGGTACTCTGGTGACGCCTTCTTTCGCTGACATCGTCTGGCTAGAGGCTCTTCCTCAGGCGGTCTCTGATGAATGGGGCATTCCATTGGAAGATGCAAAAAAGATGCTCTATAACGACTACAATGTTATAGGCCCCAATAGGCCTGAGTGGTACGATCTCGAGTATTGGGTGAAAAGGTACAGGCTGAGGATAGATCCTAAGTCATTTGTGAATCAGTACAAGGATGCGGTTACGCTTTACCCTGAAGTGATAGACGTCCTTGAGAGGCTTAAGGACTCATATGAGCTCGTAGTGATATCCAACTCCTCTAGGCTCTTCCTGGAGATAACCACAAGGCCGCTACGGCGTTACTTCAAGCACATTTTCTCGACTCTTTCGGACCTCAGAATGATGAAGGACTATCAAGCATACCTAGAGATCTGCCGAATTATCTCAGCCTCACCATCTGAGGTGGTGCATGTAGGGGATAGCATGGAGCTAGACTATGTTCAGGCGAAGAAGGCAGGCATTCTGGCTTTCTACCTGGACAGAGAGGGCAAGAAAAAAGGGAGGAGGTTCATAAAGGACCTCAGGGACCTTCTTCCAAGACTGCTCCACTGTAGAATGTAGCTGTGCAGCCCCGGAGGTTCTGCGGGCCCTTTCTCATGAATTAAAAAAGTCGTTACTGGGTATCTTCGAAGAGCTCTATGAGGATCCTTGCCCTAACTTCTTTGTTGGTGAAGGGCGGCATCCTTTCACCAAGGTCTAAAGCCAGGACCACGGGATTTCCCAATGAGTCTGTGAACCTAACTTCTGCAACATACTTCTTTTTTGGTCCCGAGGCTACGGCCTTAGTCATTGCCTCATAGATCCTGCTTATGGCCATCTGCAGCGCGACAGGGCTCGTCAAATCTTGTGGAGTTAAGGTCAACTGAGAGAACCCTGCTAAGATCTCGCCGATCTTTGCGGTTCCGTTGAAGATGCCTATTGTTTTCTCTTCGGTTTTCTCCGCCATTTTAACCACATGCAGAATTACCTCTAGGCACCCTTTATTTTTTCTCCCTCATGCTCAGGAAATGTCTACAGAATTCTGCCTCAGAGTGGCACAGATCGATAAGCGAATCTTGAGATGCACTGATTGTTTCAGTTAAATCGAAAACTTGGTAAATCAACCTTGCGTGAACCACAAAATAAAATTAAGGATTCAGCGTCTTTGATCGGGAGACAACTTTTTAGTGGCATTAACTACCCCTGAAGGTGTCAGCTCGGCGTAGCCCAACTCAATGGCCTCCTTCAGTATCTCATTTATCTCTTTTAGCCCTGCTCTGCTGAGATCCTCAAACAACCTCAACAAACCAACACTGTGGTACTCGCGGAGGTAGTCCTTAAGTTTCTCTAACTCTGCTGGGGTGAACTTCGGCAGTTCTACCACTTTTGGGATGGGGGGCTCCATCTCGGTCTCAGCATCGTAGTAACCCTCCGGCGCCTTAAGCCTGGCGCTTCCTATCATCTCATTTACCACTGTTCTCAGAGTGTATTTGCCTATGTTTGATCCTTCTGCCCACCTTTCAAGATCTGAGAATTCCATCCTGCCTCCCCTATCTTTGATTATTGACACGATAGCTTTGGCAATTTCTTCAAATGGATCTTTGTAATTTCCGCTCTTTTGATCCTGCATAGGTATCCCCAGTAAAGTAGCCTATGAACGCCGCACGCTTTTTAAGATTACATTTTTGAATTGATGGGCGGGAGCTCGGGAAAAAGCTCTTCCAGTTGGAAGGACCCATATCTTATCCCAATTCCTTGGGCGCCGCGACTGGGACACTTTGCGGGCTTCGTCCGTAGGGCTTGCCCTCATCGGCAGCCCTCCCAGCCAGCCTAGTACCAGCCGCCAGCCATAATACAAATTTCGTATTATGTCGTGTCATAGTTCGCCCAGAGGCGCTTTAGTTATGGTTTTCCCTGCATCTGGATGAAGATGGTGGAAGAGAACATATAAATATGACATAAGCCCTCATCCCACCAACGAGTGGCGTGGGATCTTCCGCTCATGAAGTTAAAGCAGGGAAGTTCGCTATTGATAAGCGGTCCTGCCTCCGTCCGCTTATGTGATGGCGCCCTTTTGGTTATAGGAAAGAAGTTCGTGAGAAATGAGGGGTTCATCGTAAAAAAAGGACGAGCTCTCCCCGTGGAGGTCTTAGAAGACTCGGCAATTGAAGCCAAACTTGGACCAGATGCCAGGATCGACCAGTTTGATGAAGTTATCCCAAAGAATTGGAGGTCTGCCGCGGACGCTATACTTGACAGCCCACGCCCCACAAAGGCACTCATTATTGGTGATGTTGACAGCGGAAAGACAACTTTTGCAGTCTACCTCTCTAACATGGCCTTTGATCGGGGCGTGAGAGTGGCCGTGATAGACGCCGATCCAGGTCAGGGGGAGATATCGCTGCCCACAACCATAGGGTACGGGCTCTTGAATGAGGGGGTAACCTCCATGGACAAAATACAGTTGAAAACTGCCTTTTTTGTTGGCTCCACGTCACCATCCGATGCCCCCACCCGTGTCGTAGTTGGGGCTAGGAGATTGGTTGACATGGCTCTTTCAAACGGTGCTGAACTTTTAACAATAAACACCTGTGGATGGATATACGGCAGGCGGGCAAGGGAATTCAAAACTTCTTTGATCCAGTCTATCTCCCCTGAATACTTAGTCGTAATTCAAAGGTCCTCGGAGGCGGAAAACTTAGTCAAGGCATGGGGGTCAATGTCAGGCACAGAAATTTTGAGGATATCCACATCGCCCGCCTCAAGGCTGAGGAGCAGGGAGGAGCGAAAAGAGAAGCGAGAGGCTGCTTACCGGAAATACTTTGCAGAGAGCAAGGAAAGGGTTTTTGATCTTGAAAGTGTTGCCCTAATGTATTCCTACTACACATATGGAAAACCTTTGCCACTCCCGTTGCTGGAGGAGTTGCAGAAGAAAGTCGGCTTGAGTCTGATATATGGCGAATTGGGCGATGTTTTCTTATTCTTGGTGGGCTGCGAGGAGCCAGATCAAGTCAAGATCGATAAACTTAGGGAGATCACATCGATTGAGGAAATCGTGTTAATTAAGAGAGGGTTTGAAAAGGGGATTTTGGTCGGGCTTCTTGACCTGCGGGGCAATTTTTTAGGACTGGGGGCTCTTTCTCACATTGACTACGTGAAAAGACAAGTTGGAGTTATCACGCCCGTTGATAAGGAGGTGGGCGCCATTCAGATAGGGCAGGTAAAATTGGATGAGAATTGGCGCGAGGTTTGCAAGCTGCCACCTTTTCCAATTTGAATGTCAGCCCCAAATAAATGCGTGTAGCCCCGCCGGCAATCAAAAGATATATTTGGGCTTGAGACCAGCATTTTTTTGGTGCATTTTCATGGAACAGGCAAAGAAGGTTAGCGAATCTGCACTAACATCCGTCCGGTGGATGTTTCCTTCTGACGCAAACCCTGCTGGAAACGTCTTCGGCGGGGCGATCGTGAGGTATATAGACGAGATAGCGGCAGCCGTCGCCCAGCGCCATGCCAGATCTAACGTAGTCATAGCCTCAATGGATAGAATGGATTTTCACAGACCGGTTCGTGTTGGCGACCTCCTCATACTGAAAGCCTCAATAAATTATGTAGGTAACTCTTCTATGGAGGTTGGCGTCAGGGTCGAGGCCGAGAACCCGCGGACAGGAGAGGTTGTTCATGCAGCATCTGCCTACTGCACAATGGTCGCATTAGACGAAAACGGTAGGCCAAAGCGTGTTCCGAGATTGATACCTGAGACAGAGGAGGAGAAGCGAAGGTTCTTGGAGGGACAGAAAAGACGCGAAGAGCGGCTAAAATTGCTGAGGTCTCAAACCTAGTTCTATCAATTGCTTATTCCTGCAAGACTTTCGCCTATAGAATGGCTGCCCAGAGCGCACTGCCCTTCAGTTCAGGGGCAGAATGAAGGTCAATTTTTAAATGGCTTAAGGGCCTGGAACTCTTCGTAGACGTTTCAGTGAGCTGCCTGGCATTGGATGGGGCAGGACATGCTAGATTAACGCATTGACTATGATCGCCATGGGCTGATGGCTTCAAGAGTGCGTCTCCAAACCAGCAGAGGATGGGTCAGGTGCAAATTCTTCACCGAAAGCTAAAATCCCAAGTTTGTTTGCAGAGTGGCTCGTCTCAGACCTGTCTTTCTTTTTTGATTCAGATCTTTTCAAATAGTATTCCCTTGCTATGGACGGGACCTCCTTCCCGATGAAAGCTATCACTGGCAGGAGTTCAAGCCTTCCAGCCCACATCGCGACTACTAAGACGATTTTTGAAAAAAAGTCCAATTGAGTTACGGGGTAGAATGCTGGGCCAACGTTACTTAAGGCAGAAACTACTAAGGAGAGGGCGCCAAAGAGATCTGGAACAGAAAAACTCAGCAAAACGAAGGCAACGAAGGCGAATAAGACATAGGAAAACATGAAAGCCGATATCTTTATGATGTACTCGTCGTCCAGAATTCTCCCGCCTATCTTTACAGGTATTATGGCGGAAGGGGGGAGCACCAGCTTTTCTATTTCCCTCCTGACGATCCGGAAAAGCACGACAAACCTCCATACCTTGATTCCGCCGGCTGTCGATCCTGCGCTCCCGCCCACAAACATTAGAAATAGTAGGACCGCCTTGGTTATAGCAGGCCAACCGTCTAGGTTGGCGCTCGTATAGCCTGTAGTAGTCAAGATCGAGACCACATTGAAGAACCCCTCTGTAATCCCTTCGAGGACCCCCATGCCGTTCAGTATCAAGAAGCCGGATACGAGTAGACCCCCGAGTATTAACAAAAAAATCATCGTTTTAAACTCGGCATCTTCTAAGATCTTTCTGACGTCTAGCTTCCCCAAATTGTAGAATAATACAAAACTGGTTGCTCCGAGTACCATAAAAAACGAAATTGTCAGTTTTATATTAACGCCGAATTCCGCTACGCTGGCGCTCTTTGTTGAAAAACCGCCGGTCGCAAGAGTGGTCATCGCGTGGTTTATGGCGTCAAAGGCACCGAGACCGCAAATGTATAGGGTCAGTGCGCATGTGGTCGTCAATAGGCTGTATATCAGAAGGATGTTCTTTACACTCGCCTTCACGCTGGGGGTGAATTTTTCCCTACCCTCAAGGGTGTAAAGCCGCCAGGTGCTCATGCCCCCCTTCAACAATATTGTGAATAGCAAGATTATCCCAACTCCGCCAACCCACTGTGTGAGGCTGCGCCAGAACAAAATCGATCTGGGGAGGATCTCGAGATTCTCGATAAGCGACATTCCTGTTGTTGTAAAACCAGATATGGACTCAAAAAAGGCATCCAAAGCGCCCATATGTATCGAGAAGTAAGGGATCATTCCTATCACTGATACAAGGAGCCAGCCCGCGCAGGCGATAATAATTGTGGTTTTTATTGACAACTCATCAGCCAGAGGGCACTTGGACATAAGGACGATTCCAAAACCTGCAGCCAGCACTCCTGGCACGAGGAAGAATGGCAGAGTGTTATACTCCGCATAAACGAGCGCCGGTATTGTTGGGAGCAATATCATAACTCCTGTCACGAGGAGAAGTCCTGCAAAACCCCCTATGATCTCATGGGAGTCGTAACTCATGATGTACCACTCGACCGGAAGTAAAATTTTTAATCTTGGGCTTTTCTTACCTCTATAGTATATATTTAAGTATTGAATGCTTGAGCACCCCAAACGAAGGTAATTCTATGAAGGTAATAATTGCAGGAGTCGGAAGGACTGGCAAGATCCTGATTAGGGAACTGAAGGAGAACGGCAACGACGTGGCAGTAATAGACATAGATGGGGAGAAATGCAAAGAGGTCTCCAACGAATACGACGTCCTTGTGTTCAAAGGAGATATAACTGACATCGATGACCTCAGCAACATCAATATCAATGAATATGAAATCTTCATATCCGTCACCGGCAGCGATGAAAAGAACATACTTGGTTGTTTGCTGGCAAAGGATCTTGGAATTCAGAAGGTCATTGCTAGGGTGAGCGACCCGCGCCTCTCAAAGATCGCAAGTAAGCTTGGCATAAACCATACAATATGCCCAGAAGAGGTTGCAGCTGAAAAGATCTTGCAAATAACCAAAGAGAGTGGAGCTTTTTCACCTGAAGAAAAAACGCCCCATGCTTTACAGAGCCTTGGCGTCAGGAGGGTGAGGGTAAGGGTGGACAAAAATGCCCCTGTCATCGGCATGCAAATAGGCGAGCTCCCGCTGAGGAACGAGTGGATGATAGTTCGCGTGAAAGATAAAAACGATCGGTTTATACCTGTTGAAGCCTCACTCAAGATACAGCCTGATTATATGCTGGAAATAATAGTCAAGGAGGACTCTCTGGAGGCGGTCAAGGCGCTCTTAGCCTGAAGAGTTGGCGCCTCACTTTTTATAAAGTTCCACCCATTTGGGGCAATCGTACTTCTTCTCCGGACAAACTTTTCTTGTTACACAGAACGGCCCTGCATTTTCGAATATGTGCGGTGCTACCTGTTTGACTAGCGACAGCATCTCCTCAGCCAACCTTCTTATCTCCCATTGGGCGGAGAGGCAGCACCTCAACTCAAAGAAATTCATGAGGGACCTAGCATTCATGGTGACAACAATCTTGGTGGGCGTCGCCTGCGGCAGCACATACCTCGCGTCTTCCGCTGGCACCCCTTCTTCGAGAAGCCTCCTGTAGCAACGCCTGCAGACCTCTAAGGCCTCGTGGAATTCCTTTTTCAAATTATCATCCCTGGCTATAAGCTCTGGCACGATGAAATCTATCTCTTCCAACTTCACATACCTCTGGCTTTGTTGAGAATAAGACGCTATCCTGTGCCTCACTAACTGGTGACTGCATGCCCGCGATATGCCCTCTATGGCGAAGGTGAAGCTGGCATGCTCCAATACAGAGAGATGACCGCTCTCTATAACCTTTTTGAGAAGCCTCTGGATGTCGGCATCGGTAAGCTCTCTCAGAGCTTTTGTAGCACTGAATTTTGAATAGCACTGTCTCGCGGATGCAGCGACAACCCTCTCTGGATCTGGGGTAAAGGACAGGAGTGTGACCTTCAAGCGCCCTCGCCGAATAGCTTCTGTATCTTTTTGTTTTAAAACTTAACCTTCCGCCAACTCTCGCAGGGAAGCCCAAGCCTTCAGCCGTTGGTCCTTGACTTTGACCTTTTGCTTATCATGAACTTTATGTATGCTAAAACACCGTTCTTTTCGACGTATTCGGTAGCCTCGATCCAATCTATCTTGTAAATGACCCACGTCATGAGTAGCATAAATGCCACAGAAACACCTATGGTGATTAACGAGTCTCCCCTGCCGATAAAGATCTTCGCGTATTCGAAGGAGTACTTTGCCGCGTACGCGACGATCATGCCCAAAGTCAGTTTTCCCAGTAGCAAAGCCACGAAGAACCTTTTGAAGTTGTACTTTATGATCCCGAACGGCATCACAATTATGTCGTCCGGGAGGGGCAAAGATGAAAATAGGTAAACCGCTATCACGCCATACTTCCCCAAGAGGTTGCCGAAGCATTCAAGTTCCTTCTTCTTTTTCTCATTGAGAACCGCCCGCCCTCCCCTGCCTATGAGGTAAGAGACGCACTTTCCGAGACTGGCGCCGATACCTACCGAAATTCCAACGAAGAACGGCTCGAGCACCTGTGAGAGTAGAAAGATCGGTATAAGGTAAGGGACCGGGAGGAAGGGCACAACATTGCCAAGTAAAGATATAACGAACGTCCCAAAGTACCCATATGCCAGCAACGTCTCAAGCACAGTCAATCCTCATCATCTTTACCAAGAGTGATTAAACCCATTATCTTGCCATTCCCCTTAATATAATGAACTCGGGTATTTAATGGACTTGCGCCGGAAAGTTATTTAAGAGTGTTGGCAGGCGTGGGACCTTGCCCTTGAATGTTTTGGTCATTTTCTTTGTCTTTGGCTGCTGGAGGGGTTTAACCCAGCACAGTCCGCGCTTCATATAATGTGCAAAAGCGCTAACCCATCGGATCATACAAGCTAAACCTTTATACGTATCGAAGAATATCAACATAAATATCTTTCACAGGATGGACCAACTTTGCGCACGATTCAGAGCCAGTCTTTTGAAGATAAACAGGGAACTTCTGAATGGGTAATAGTCGCCATAGATCTTTGGAAGATATACCGCCTGGGCAAGATTGAGTACCCTGCCCTTAGGGGCGTCAACATGAGGGTAAGGAGGGGGGAGTTCGTGGCAGTCGTTGGACCATCAGGAAGCGGTAAGTCCACACTTCTGAACCTCTTTGGTGCTCTGGACAGACCAACAAGGGGCAAAGTTATCATAGACGGCGTCGAGATCTCTGCCTTGAGGAGTGACGAACTCGCCGATCTCCGCAACAAGAAGTTGGGATTCGTGTTTCAAACCTTCAACCTCATTCCTTACATGAGCGCTCTAGACAACGTGGAAGTGCCAATGATAGCTTCTGGACTGACCCCCAAGGAGAGGAGGGCCCGGGCTGAGGAGTTGCTTGCCTTGGTTGGTCTGAAGGGATTTGAGAGGAACAGGCCAAATGAGTTGAGCGGTGGTCAGCAGCAAAAAGTTGCCATAGCAAGGGCGCTTGCAAACGATCCGCAGATAATCTTGGCAGACGAGCCCACGGGCAACCTGGATTCCAAGTCCGCTGGTGAAGTTGTAGAGATTTTACACAATTTAAATAAGAGAGGCGTGACTATCATAATGGTCACTCATAACCTCAACCTCATAAAGTATTGTCACAAAGTCTATTGGATGAAAGATGGTTTGGTTGAAAAGGAGGTAGAACAGAATGTCAGGTAGCAATGAAAAAAGATTTTATTCAAAGATGGTTCTATCAATTTTGCTTGCCTTGTTGGTGGCTCTTTCCCTGGGTAATGTTCAGACTGTCATTTCGGCTCCTCCTAACCTCAACGTCAGTATAGATAGAGCGACACTCACGGCGGGCACCAACAACCAGTTATATCTGACGGTGAAGAACGTTGGAGATACAACGGCATTACAGATATGGGTGAGCCTCTCCCTTCCAGCTTCTGCCACTGGCGGGGCGCTCATGATCCTTAATGGAAGCGACGGGCGTTGGTACATCGACAGCCTGGCATCCTCGGAATCACAGTCCATCCCTGTGACCATATATGTTAGCCCGAGTGCGGCAGGGAGCGCATATCAACTTACAGTGACTCTGAGCTATCAGTACTATGGATCTAGAACGGAGACCAGGGTTATAGGCGTCTATGTCCCGCCCCTGGAAGTCCAGGGGGCTGTTCTTTCCGCCTCCATAAACCCATACGAAGTTATTTTTGGAAAGAACAATGACCTTATACTGAAGATCAAAAACGTCGGCGATGCTGAAGCCAAACAAGTTTCAGTTGCTATCACGATGCCTGGTGCAGCCTCCGGCGCATCTCCACTATCATTGATAGGAAGCGACGGCAGGTGGAATCTCGAATCGATAGGACCTGGAGAGGAGGCTACAATACCCATAACGCTCTACGCCTTGGCTTCTTCCGCCGGTCAGACATACCAGTTGCCCGTAACACTCTCATACTCAGACTATATCCGATCAAAGTCCGAGACTAGATACCTAACGGTGGTTGTTCCTTTCAGCACGTCACCATCAGTTAATTTCGAGGTAGGCGTCACCCCGCAGGACCTAAAGGCAGGGGAAGTGAATAAGCTCCGCATCCAGCTCTACAACAAGGGAGACAGCGACGCCTCATACGTCCAAGTCGTGTTGAATATGCCGCCTTCCACCGCCGCGGGATTGCCATTAGTCCTGCAGGGGTCTGACGGCCGCTGGCTGATAGACAAGATCGCCCCAGGGGGGGCTGTCACTTTGGAGGCTGACGTTTATGTCAGTCCATCGGCATCGGGCGTCGCTTATCAGTCATCACTCACGATGAGCTACTATGATTCTTTGTCTAGGAGCAGGCAGGAGACACGGTACATATCACTCAACGTCCCTGCTGTTTATTCACCGCTGGCGGTAATTGATGTGAGCGTAAATAAAAACGAGCTCAGGTCAGGGGAGGTAAATGAGCTGAACCTGACGATTAAGAATGAAGGCGATGGGGCTGCGAGCTCCTTGGCTGCTTCCCTCTCAATTCCAGGCTCACAGAGTTTGACCACATCCATGGCACTGCTGGAAAGCGATGGGATTTGGTATCTGGGGGAATTGCGCCCGGGGGAGAGCGTCGTGATACCCTTAAAGATCTTTGTCTCCCCCACAGCCTCGGGGACGCTCACAACCTTCACCGTATCGACGTCTTACACGGATACAAATTTGAGGAGCAGGCAGCAGGTCAACTACTTGGGCATGATAGTGAGGGGTGTTGTCGACCTTGTGGTTCTTGACACCTCGACATTCCCGTCTCAGATCACGCTTGGAAAGCCCTTCTCAATAACAGTCAGCCTCATCAACCTCGGGACAACTACCGCGCAGAGCGTCTTGGTCTCTCCCAGCGCCAACCAGGGCCTCCAGCCGGCGGGCTACGATAAGGTCTTTCTGGGAGACCTGGCGGTCAACGTACCATCGTCTTTCACGCTCACGTACTCTGCCACGAATATTACAACTGGCAAGTACGTGCTAAATTTGGAGTACACATACAGAGACAACCTTGGTCAGAAACTTAAGGGCATGCTCAACGTTCCCTTGAACATCATAGTTGCCACCACCAATGCAACTTCGACCAGCGCTCCATCCGGGATCACCTCCGCGGGTGTTTTTAGCCCCACATACATAGCGGTTGTGTTGGTTGTTGTGGCAATCGCAGCAGCGTTCGTATACTTCAGGAAGCGCAGGTCTTGAATATGCGACCGACCGACATATTGAAGTGGGGAGTAAGAGGGATACGTGAGAGGAAGCTTAGGGCTGCCCTCACCATACTTGGGATAATGGTGGGGACCGCAGCGGTGATCGCCTTGGTCTCGCAGACTGAGGGTATCCAATCCAGCATACTGGACCAGATGAACAAGCTGGGTCCGAGCACAATAAGCCTGAGACCGGCAGCCGGTACGGTGATACTGACTGAGAAGGATGTAAATAGAATTCTGCAGATACCGAATGTGGAGCTAGTGATACCGGTTGTGACCTCGAGCGTGAGGATATACGGAACACAGTCCTCACGAGCCGTTCAACTTGTCGGGATAGATCCGTCTCAATTCGGGATACTCATCTCAGGGTATGAGTTGGAAGAGGGGCGGCTGTACCAGCCCCTCAGCTATTCGGAGATTGTGGTTGGGGCTAACGTTCATCAGCCACAGGACCTGACCTCCCCCTTTGTAAATGTTGGTCAGACAGCAACCATAGAGTCTATCTCAAGGTCAACAAGAATGGTTACCAGCGTGGTGGGCTCTTTGGAACGGTACGGGATGACAGCGCTCGTCTCTGTTGATGACAGTATTTTCATGTCTTTGAAGGGCGCATCGAATTTCTTGGGAAGGACGAGCTACTCTGCCCTCTTTGTTAAGGCAGTTGACCCTGATGCCGTCGATGGGGTTGTGGAAAACATAAGGGCGATCTATGGAAACAGCCTCAACATAATGACCGTCAAGCAGATCACTCAGATAGTCACTTCGATAACGGGGATGTTGACGGTGCTCTTGGGCTCTATCGCCGCGATCTCTCTGTTCGTCGCAGGCCTCGGCATAATGAACATCATGTTTGTGTCTGTTATTGAGAGGACGAGGGAGATCGGCGTCTTAAAGGCTCTTGGATTTAAGGACAGGAACATACTAGCCATATTCCTCTCTGAGGCAGGGGCTGTCGGACTCGTTGGTGGTCTCCTAGGAATAACTGTGGGTTCGATGATTTCATATCTGATGCCATTACTCGTCGCCAGGGGCTTCTCCTCGCAGTCGGCACAGTTTGGTGGGGCCAGCTCCTTTTCCTACCTTCCGGTAATCAGACCTGAGATGGCGCTTCTTGTTTTCTTCTTTGCCATCGCGGTCAGCCTGCTTGCAGGTCTTTACCCTGCCAGGAGGGCTTCAAAGATGGACCCAGTCGTGGCGCTGAGGCATGAGTGATGGTCCTCATATCGGCTATTTTTTATACCCGTGCCCTCACCCTAATAGGCAGATAAGGTGTGGCTTCAAGTGAGGGAGTACCCTGAGCGGCCCCTAGTGGGAGTTGGTGTGATACTGGTCAAAGATCGTCAGATTTTACTTGTAAAGAGGGGGCACGAGCCGAACAAAGGGATGTGGTCGATCCCTGGGGGGCTTATAAAGCTGGGAGAGACCGCGGAAGAGGCAGCAATAAGGGAGGTCAGAGAAGAGACGGGGCTTGAGGTCTCCATCGGGGCAGTTGCAGGGGTCTTCAATGTCATCATAAAAGACAGCGACTCTAAGATAAAGTACCACTACGTCATAATAGACTACTTCGGTGAAGTCGTCGGCGGAATGCTGAGACCTGGCGCCGATGTCACAGATGCTAGGTGGTTCTGGCTGGATGAAATAGGGGATGTAGAGACGTCTCCTACCGTTAGAAAGGCGCTCGAGCTCTTTAGAAAGAATTCGGCAATCTAGATCCCAGAATTAGAAATCCTGAAATCAGTCATATGGTGCATATGATGTAAATTTGAACTGATTTTAATCTAGAAATGATGGGGCAATAAAAAAATATGACAGAAGTAATTATAAAAATGATAATAATGATAATAAAGCAATAAAAGATAAAAAATAAAGCAATAAAAAATAAAAAAGGAGGAATTTTAGTCTATTCCCAACTGCTTGCAGGCAGCATCCACTTGCTCCTGTATGTATCGAATGTCGGGCTCCCTCAGGTGGGCGAACCTGCCTTGGAGCTTCAGGTACTCTGAGACTGGCTTTCTCTTCGGTGGTTTGTAGGACAGCTTGAATTGCCCGTCCTCTATCTCATAGAGTGTCCACATGCCGGTCTCTACGGCGAGCCTTCCGATCCTCACGGTGAGCTCTGGAGAGAACTTCCAACCCTTGGGGCATGGTGTGTGTATCTGGAGGAATGCTGGTCCCTTTACCGCCAAGCCCTTCCTCACCTTTGTCATGAGGTCGAACGGGAATGACGTGCTAGCGGTCGCGACGTAGCGCACGTTCGGGTGACCTGCAGCGATCATCTTCGGCAGGTCCTTCTTGACCCTTACGTTGCCAAGCCTAAGCATTTTGCCAGGCGGGGTGAATGTCGTCCAGGCACCCCACGGGGTCAGGCTTGAGGCTTGTACGCCTGTGTTTGCATAGGACTCGTTGTCGTATGTTATTATCAGGTGGTCTTCACCAGAAAGCATCGCACCTGAAATCCCTGACAGTCCTATGTCTGCAGCCCCACCGTCTCCTGCAAGACCTACTACATGGATCTCCTCTTTCTTTATCTTCCCTTTGCGCATCATTGCCTTGTAAGCAGCCGCGGCGCCGCACACTGCCGACCCGATTCCGCCCAGCTGGGCATGCATCCACGGTATCGCCCATGGCGTGGTGTTGTAGCTGCAATTTGCAACGTACATGCACCCGGTCGCGGTTATGACAACAGCCCTCGGACCTGCGGCCTTTGCTATGAGTTTGCACGCTAGGGCCGGACCACAACCTTGGCAAGTCCTGTGCCCTGCCACGAAATATTCGTCCTTTGGAACGTCCTTGAGTGTTCTTATTTCAAGTTTCTCCCAACTCATGTTCTCACTCCCTCACTCCAACCCACTGTACTAACTTTTTGACCTCGCCAGTCTCGGCTATCTCCAGCACCTGTTTGTATATGCTTCTCATGGCGTCCACTGTTATCTCCCTCCCTCCGAGACCGATCAGGTAGTTGACTACCTTTGGCCTCTCAGGAACATCATAAAGCGCAGACCGGATCTCTTGGAACACAATGCCTCCATGGTAGGCCGAACCGAACGAGAAGTCGTTGTCCAAAACTGCCACTACCTTGAACTTCCTGAGGGCGTCCCTTATGACCTCTGTTGCAAAGGGTCTGAATCTCCTGAGCTTCACGTACCCGACCTTCTTTCCTTCGCTTCTCAATTGTGCGATGGCTGCCCTCGCCGGCATTGCCATTCCGCCTAGCCCGATCAGGGCAACATCCGCGTCCTCGGTGGCTATTTCTTCTATGAATGGCGGTCCTCCTCTTCCGAAGACCTTGTAGAACTCCTCGTGGACCTTTTTGGTGACCTCTATGGCATTTCTCATGCCTTCTTCCATCTGCCTCCTGATCTCTGTGCCCCAGTAGTAGTCCACATGTGGGGCTATCGAGAGTGGCTTGTCGGGGTGTAGCACGTTTACCCTCGGTGGGGGCGTGGGTGGCAAGAACTCTCTAGCTACCTCCATATCTGGAAGGTCCACAGGGAACCTCACGTGGGTGATGAAGTTTCCGTCGCAGCAGACAACGTACGGTAGGAGGACGCTCGGATCCTCTGCGATCTTGTAGCCCATGAGTGTTAGGTCGTAGGCCTCCTGGGGGTTCTCTGGCCAGCACATCATCCATCCGGTATCTCTCGTGATGAGGGTCTCTGTGTGCTCAACACCAAAGTTGCCTGGATCGTCCAAGGCTCTGTTTCCTACCATCGCCACCACTGGCACCCTGTCTGCAGGCGTGACAACCAGTGGCTCATGTGCGAACGCCCATCCTATACCTGCGCTACCTGTGAATACTCTTGCGCCGCATGCTGCCGCATGCTTTGCAATCTCAAATTGGGTGTGCTCTGAATCTGCCACGATGTATTCAGCGTCAAACTCTCCGTCTGCAATCATCCTTGCCAGCTCATTCATTACTCCTGTGTATGGCCTGATGGGGTATGCAGATATCACGTCGACATCTGCATGCTTTACCGCTGTGGCTATTGCTGTTGTTCCAGTTGTTATCAATTTCACCATTTTTATCACTCCTTAAACTCCAATTCATTTATCATACGGATGGCTTTTGTCGGGCATACTTCTGCACAGACTCCACAACCCTTGCAGTAGTCAAGGTTCACAGCGAAGAGGGTCTCTGCATCTGAACTCCTGCACGAGTCAGGGCAGTACAACCAGCAGAGCCCATCCTTATTGCATTTTGCCGGGTCTGTCACAGGCCTCAGAGTCCTGAAGGTGTTTGTCTTGAAGTGCGGGTTTGGACCGTTGACTGGGGGCGCGAAGACAACCAGCCCTACGGGCATCTCCTTCCAAGTTGGAAATTCTTCAAATTTCTTTGTCATTTTTTATACCTCCTTGACCTGGACCTTGTTGTATGCCTCTCTAACAACCGCCGCTTTCTTTGGACCCTCTACTTTGTACCTCTCCTTCACGGCTGCTATCACCGCCCTGTAAGAAACTATCCCTGGGGCGACCTTCAACATGGCGCCGATCAGCGGGACCACAATGATCCTATCCATGGAGTCGGCGTCAATCGTGGCAAGCTTGTATTTCTTGTCTGTTGGCTGGATAAACTTCTGCAGATAGTCTGGGCTCCTCTTGCTATTGACTACAATGGCTCCTCCATCCTTCAACTTGTCGTGGATCGGCTGTAGCCCAATGTGTGCCCAAGGCTCTCCACCCTTCACAAGGGTGTCGTCAAGGACTAGGACCGCGTCCACAGCCCTTGGCTCGTAGAGCATAGCCTCTGGGGCCAGCTCGTCGAAACATATCTTGAAGTGTGTTAGGTCGCAAACTGGTGGTGCTAGCTGGTCTAATTCCGCGCGGACATCGTCAGCATCGGCCCAGAAGGCTCTTTCTGAGATTTGCGGCTTCGAGACAACGGCAAAGCCCTTGATGGGTATGCCGACCCTGTCGGGGGCGTCGTCGTATCGCTCGTATCCTAGAGCCGGGTTGCCCTCTTTGTCGGCTGCACTGCATATGATCTCGCTCGCAGCCCTGAGAAGGGCAGTCTGCGTGACCCCTCTCCCATCAAACTCCACTGCTAAAACTACCATTTTTTTCACCTCATGGTGGTGGCTCATATTTTTCCTCAGTCACTGGGGGCGTCCACGAGCAGGTAACTTCAGCACCCTCCTCCACGTCCAGCCTTGCGGCAACTCCTTTTCCGACCAAAACAGCGCCTGACGGAACAGAGGCGTCGACCTTGGCAGTCACCGTCCATGCTCTCGTCGCCGTGTAGAGCTCCACATCATCGCCAGCCTTTGCTCCTAGCGCAGACAAGTCAGCTGGGTTGAAAACACCTGTGTTGCCTGCAACGTCTCCAATTTTAATAGATACTCTTTTTTCAGGCATTTGGAATACCCGATAGATCTTTTCTATTGTGGTATTAAAAATAGTTTCGTTAAAATTAACCCGGTTATCAACTAGATTTTAAAATCACCATCTTATGAATTTTATGATAATAAAAATCAGGCCTAGCTTATGTAGTTTTTAAAATTAACGTTTTCAATACTATAAATGTATTTATAAACTGTTTATTAATACAAATCACGAATTTAAAAATTAAGGAGGCTTATTCCCCAGGGGGGGCTACGACCTCCGAGTGCTCCTTCTTCAGTTTTTTATCCACCCTTTCCTTTCTCTTAAAAGATGGCAACACTACCTCGCTCATGCGCTCTCACCTCTTCAACAATAAAGATAGTTCGTTTAGACTTTTCGCTCTTAAAAGATCATCTGCCTCCTCCTTCCCGTATTTGAGCGGTTCTGAGAGTTGTATCTGCCCCCCTTTGAAATAGATCTTCCACCAGTTCATTTTGGTAATCTCCGTAGGGAACCTTTTCACAATCTCCGTCCTGAGATAATCCCTGGTGTCGCTTGGAGGGTTCGATAGTCCGCCTCTCACATGTTCTTTGATCTTTTCTGCCTGCGGAAATACCGCTGCTAGGAAAGAGGCTGATGCCTCAGGATCGAATAACGAGTCAGCACTCTGGTACTCGTCGCCTGTGTAGAACCCTGTGGAATCGTCCAACAAACTGTACTGGTTGCAGATCGTCGTCATCTCATCCCCCCTTGCCCCATATTCATCTACGAGCAGCATCTTTGCGATCCAGTCCAAACTTCCACCGAGATCTTCAAACCCCCCCTCTCCCAATTTCTGCGCCACGCCCTCAATGGTCTTTAGGACTCGCATGTCTTCAGAGTCCCCTTTGTCCTCTATCAATCTCTCAGCGGCGCCGATGTAAAATGCAAAGATGTCTGATAACAACCTCCCACTTCCGCCTCCTTTCAGGCCTATAGACTGGTCGATACTCCTAGTTTCAGAGGCGACTTTCTTCACGGCATCGAACGGGTCACTTATCTTGGGGGGATTTGCAAGCAAACCCTCCTCGGCAGCCCTTAGGACAAAGACTTCAAGGGCATCCCTCAAAAATATCTGGAAGTCACTCCTTAGCGCTTCGTGGTTAATGTCATGGAGCCTCCAGTACTTTTCAGGATCTGCATGTGGTTCGTCGCGGAGGTTAAGGAAACCTCTCTCAACCGTGGTGTCGATTGAGGATATCTGCTTTATGAAAACGGCCCTTGGCGATACGACATATACAAGCCTGTCCCCCCTCAGTCTGGAGCTCGTAGGGGGCTCGAATGTATAGTCCTCCCTCTTGGGGAGAACCCCTCCGCCCCCTATCAGGGGCACCCTGCTGACCATGAAGGGGACTAACATCTCCTCCAAGGAACTCCATTTATCATAGTTGAAAACGCTCCTCTTGACACAGAAGTTCACGTGAGTCCCCCAGGCTACTGACTCGTAGCCCAGCGCCCCCTTCAGTAGACTCGTGTTGTTTTTGTAGCAGTATACCTCTCCATGGGTTTCTTTGAGGCGGTTTATGCCCAGGAAAGCCAGCCTTTCCGCAACCTTGTCATAAACTACCGCGTCTAGCGGGTCCCTGAATACTGGTGTCGAGAGCTCCAAGTGCTGAGCGTCGTCGTAAATGCGCATCCCGTTTAATGCCACCTCGTAAGGTCCCTCATAATACAGCCAAGAATCCATTAGTCCTCTCTCATAAGTCAGATTGCCAATCTCATCCTCCACGCTCCAGTTCACGCCAGACACAAAGCCCAGATCTCTTATGGAATTGATGGTTCTCCCCACAAGGTCTGAGAGCTGAATGCCAGGAAGTATTGGCGGATACCTATTGACGCTGAACTCGTATTCTATCCCCCGCGCCATCTCCCGAAGGATTTTCATAAAACTCCCTTAATTACTATTATTACCCTTGTATATAAAATAGTTTTGGAAAACTTTTCGGTTGTTTTAACAGCCATAATGCGATTATGCTCACAATCACCGTGACTGAGATAAGTGGACCGAATTTAACTCTCTCGGCGGGAAGTCCCCGTCCGATAGCGATGGGTAGTTCACGTTTGAAAATTGGAATAACTATGAAAAACGATGAAAATAGGGTGAGATTATGTAAAATAATGATGAAAATTAAAAATTGGGGCAATGAGAAAACGTGTTAGGGGGGCACGCAAAGTCACTTCGCCTTAGGCTTTATCCTATTTATGAAATCTGAAATTTTGTCGTCGTCCCATCCGTCCAGATCAAGCATTGGGTGCACCATACCATCAACGCGAACATTTGCCCAACCAAGATCGTCCAGCCAAGGCTGCAATTCTCTTGCCACCTTCACCCTAGCGAAGCCCCTAGAGCCGGAAGGGGGGAATAATACTGCCCTTGAAAGGTCTCTGTCATCCAACAAAGTGATTAATTTTAGCTCTTCCTGAATCCGTTCGAAAGTGGCATCACTCACTGCACTGTATTGGTTATTTGCCGTCACCTTGCTATCCTCAAGTAAATCCTCGCTCTCGAAGTACTTGTCAAAATTCTTCTCTATAACCTCCAGCCGGGTTATCCACTCCACCCGGTCCTTCAGCGCCTCGAAGTCGCCCTCTTCGAGTTTTTTGAGTGTAAACTTGAACTCCTTCAGGGCGTATCTGTCCCAATCGTCAATCTCTTCATTCGAGAAGAGCCTCTCTATGCCATCAAGATAGTGCGAGAGTAGATCGAATGCTTTGATCTCCCGCCCGTCCTCAAGCTCCAAAGTCCAGTTTCCCTCAGGGGATATCGCAATCAGCTTCGTTGCCTCAACAGGGTCTTTCAGGCGTGGGGCGCCTTTTATGAGACCTCTCTCGATGCCCCTGATGACATAAGAGGTTATTGCCTGCCTGATGAAGGTGGTCCACTCAGACCTTGCCCCCTCACCATTCGTGACATGTACTCTTCTGAATTTGGCGTCCGCGTGGGGCTCGTCTATGCCGCCTATGAGTGGCCAATTCCCGAATACCTTCTCGGCGTACACGCTCTTCACAAACATCTGCCTGGGGGATATTATGAACCTCCCGAAATAGTAACCCCCCACCCCCATGAAGATCTGCCTAGCCACAAGGTAAGGTACGAGCTCTTCAACACCGTATTCAAATGCCTTCCTCTCCACCAGGTAAGACTCGTGCAGCCCGCGTGTCGTGTATTCGTGCTCAGATCTGGTAGCGCTTATCTTGTAGCAGTGGACCCTGAAGCCGCCAAGCCTCTCGAACTCATCAGAGGCTATCCTCGCGTAAACCTCTGTAGCCTTCTCATAGGCAAGCGCCAGGAATGGGTTTGGACACTCGGGCGTGGTTATCTCAAGAACGTCGTAAACCCCTGGGGTAACGCTCATGTCCCCGTACGCCCTTCCCCCGTTTATTAAAAATTGTGAGAACTGCCCGTCTCTCTTGGCGAGAAATGGTGGCTCCTCGTTTGGAGGAATCCTGTAGTTCCTCAGCGCGTCCAGCAGCTCATTCACGTACGCCCTTCCCTTTATGTAGGGTACGCAGTACTCCACCTCAATGCCCTGCCATATCTTCACATAATACACCGTTATAAGATACTTTTAAACAAGTATAAATCTGTCTCGCAACAGAAAATACCGGGGTGTCTCAATGAGGATTCTGATAACTGGCGGGGGAGGGTTCGTAGGGAGCAGGCTCGCCAAGGCTTCCTTGCTAAAAGGGAACGATGTTGTGGTCCTAGACAAATCAAAAGGCGAACTTGAAGGCTACACCCACCCAAGAATGCAGTTCATGCAAGGGGGAGTCGAAGACCCCGAAATTGTGAGGGGCGCCGTCAAGGGGTGTGATGTCGTCTACTACGCTGCCTGGTCGTTCGCCGAGAAGCCCTTGGAAGGGTTCAAAGTGGACGTAATTGGATTTTTAAACGTGATAGAGGCTTGCTGTGACACAGGCGTGAAGCAGATAATCTTCCCGAGCAGTTCAGTCATATATGGAGAGCCGATAACAACCCCAATAACTGAAGATCACCCCCTCTTGGTTGAGAGATCGCGCGCACCCACACATGCATTGACAAAACTCGCCGTGGAGAAGGCGATGGCAATCTACTACAGGGAAAGAGGTCTGCCATTCACAATTTTCAGGTTTTGGTGGGCTTTCGGGGACGAGAGGGTGCCGAGCGGGACCCTCCGGAAGATAATAGACAGCGCTCTTAGGGGGGAGCCCCTTTACGTTCCTAAGGGGGCTTCAGGCAGCGTCCTCTACGTCCAGGATATTTTGAGGGCTTTCGAGGTTGCAACACTCTCCGAGCGAGCCTTTGGAAAGACGTACAACCTCACAAGCTTTAACATAGGCTGGAAGGAGATTCTGCAGACAATCGTGGATTTAGCCGGATCAAGATCCACAGTCACAGAGGTTGAACCAAAAGATTGGAAGGGCTCCGGATTTCTCACGGGGAACTGGATACTGGATGACAAGAGGATAAGGGATGAACTGGGCTTCATCCCAGACGAGAACCTAGCCAAAAAAGCCTTCAGAAAAGCTCTCAAAAGGACTATCGAAGCGAGAAGAACGGGCGCCTAAACCCCTTTCAATTTCTTCTTTTTTCTCTCGAGAGCCTCCAGCTCAACGATCTTCTCACAGTCCGCGCATAGCTCCTTTGGCTCCTCCGCTCTTGAGTAAAACCTTCTTCCACACCTAACACACTTGTTATAGACGAACTCGCTCTCACCGTAACGCTCCATCGTCGGACAACCCCTACATTTATCCTTTTAACGCGATCGGTGAAACACACAAAAAAAGAAGAGGTATGTTTATTTTTATTTTATCCTGAAGGTATGGCCCCAACAACGAATGTGCAGTAGAAGAGCGAGACTATGTAGAACGCAGCGCCGCCGGCTAAGACAATTGTTGACACCCAGGACATCCTGATTCTCTTGGGAACCATCTTATTGTTGACGTAGAGTATAAGCAAGCAATAGCTGCCCATAATCAGTGGGGATAAGAATGCAAGCAGGTCCAGCATGAATGTAGGTCCCTTAGCTGACCCTGCTACAGTAGTTATGATGCCAACAATTGTAACAACTGCCACCCAGATGTAGTACCACTTTCTCATGCCGAGCTTCTGTGCCCCTTTGAATAAATTGAAAGTCATGTCTGCCTGCCCTCTGGCAAATGCGTCAAAGACTCCAAAGCTCATCTTCCAGCCAACGAGGAACATCACAATAAACCAGAGCGGGTAGAGCACCGGGGATATAAAGGTAAATGCGGACGCTATTGCCTGTATAGCCTTCAAAGTGTTGCCTGCCTTAATCGCCGCCAATGCTGCTGGGTTCAATTCCGCAGCCCTCATGCTTAGAACTGTGAAGAAGAGAGTAGTCAAGTAAGTTATTAATCCGAAGCTTATTAAAGCATCGTACATGTTCAATCTTCTCCAGCGCTTCCACTTGCCAATCTCTTCGTCCGAATTGGTATCAAAGTAGAAGCCTCCCTCCCTCCATGCCTCCTCCTTTCCGAATATGAGGCCGGTAATCTTTGGCATGTATGCAGACATGCCTGCGTTCTCTTCTCTGGCCCACAATGTGTACCACATCTGTTGCATGCCTGAAGGCCCAATGAATGCAAGTCCGCCGACTATAATGGGTAGCCAAGTCTTAGTACTCATCTGATCTGTCCAGAAACCGAAAGACACTGTTCCCCAGAGCGCTCCGCCCCAGTGTTCTGGCCTCCCTACAAGCACTGCAACAACGAAGGACACGCCAATCATTATCGATATGGCGATCAACAGCAAGGTCTTGACGGTCTTGTAGACTTGATAGGGGCTGAGAATTAGTACTGCAGCAATGGCGATTAGACTGATCACGGCAATTTGGACCCAGTCAACGCCGAGAAGCATCCCAAGTGCACCAGAACCGGTCACCACATGACCGGGCCAGATGTAAACCAAGATCGCTATTATGTAGAAATACCACATTATGGCGGGATGTATCCTCTTTCCAGCCGTGAATATGCTCTCGCCTGTGTAGTATGTCCAACGGGCTATCTCCATTGTGACGAAGATCTGGATTATTAGACCTACTGTTGCAAGCCAGCGGACTTCTGGTCCGAAGACTATGACAAGCCTAGGCCACATGAAAGTCTCGCCCATTCCGACGCCAAGGGCTGAAAGGATTAAGCCGGGACCGAGGATTTTCCGTATGCTCACATGACCGGGGTCGTTCAGGACTCTAAGCTCTAGGGCGGGACCATGACCCACTTTAAGTTCCCTTACTTCCTGTCCCATAGGAACCCCTAAGTTTTTTCTGAATCTTGGTATTTATAAGGTTTTGTTTTTTTAAAAAAAGTAAAGTCACATTATAATTCAATTTATTAGAGACTTATTATTAAACCTTTTATAAGTTTTCTTTATTAGTAACTTATAACTTACTTCGAGCAGAGGCAGACCACGCTCCTCAAAGGCCCTTCTAAGTATGAGACGTCCTCGTCCACAGCCTCGACAGGGTAGTTGGTGAAAGCCCCTATCAACCTGTTGAGTTTTTTGCATAGTATTAGGTAGCCGATGTAGTGCTGTGGCTTAGGAGGGTTTAAAAATTTCTTATAAGTGAAGGTCACCCTTATGAATCGAAACTCGTGATCCCCCTCGTAATGTCCTGTGTTTTCAAGCACCTTCAGGTCCTTAATCCTCCTGTCTTTTGTCTGCCCAAAAACTTCATTTAGGTACTCTTGGAGTGAAAAAGTCCCCTCTCCTTTTTCGCTCTTCTCCATCTTTAGGGAGTCGAAGGGCCGCCATTGAATTGCCAAGTACAACTTCTTTGGCGAGATTATAGCCATCCTCCCTGATTGGTACGTTGATCTTTCAGTTACCCTTATCCTCCAGTCCGATGGAGTAGTTACCCCTATGTCAAAGAGCTGGAATTTCATATTACGCCAGCCTTAGTTTGCTATTTTTCCTTCTTCCTTTTTAATTTAACTTTTCATATAACGATATCGGGTAACGTTCAGATCATATTCTATAAAATACGCAAGTGTTAGCTACTGCATGCTTCAGCATAATAAAAAAATTGAAGAGTGATAAGACAGTCACTCATCATCTTTGTGAGCCTGCCCAAAGCAAAGACATTACAAAAAGGGAGAACGAAAAAGGAGGTAGCTAGAGGCAAGACAAAAGAAAAAGTAGGGGGCAAAAATCAAAAAATTTGACACTCTACAAGGCTGAAGCCGGGTTAAAACCGTGGGCTTTCTAGCAGAATCAGTGAAGGATCATCTACTCATGAATGCTATGAGAAACTCTTCATAATAAAACAAACATTATTTATACTATTATTTACTTAATAATAAAGTTATCATCACCGTAACCTATTTAAAGATAAAAATTAAACCTAATAGGCAAAATCAAAGGATTCTGGGATTGAACATGTCACCCGAACAGATCTTGGCCATTGTAATATTTATTGGCACTTTAGTATTAATTGTTTCCAACAAGGTCGAGAAAAGCGTTGCTGCCATCTTTGGTGGCATGTTGATGATCCTTACTGGCGTCATACAACCAGAAGAAGTTGTTACACAGGTTGACTGGAATGTTTTGGGGCTACTGACGGGCTTAATGATGACTGTGGGATATTTCAGTAAATCAGGGGTTCCAATATGGATTGCCCAAAAGATCATAAGAGCTCTGAAAGGGAATGTGAGGTTGACACTCACTATTATGTGTTTCATGGGATCCTTTTTATCGTGTTTTATTGACAATACCACAACAATGTTGGCTCTCTCAACCTTAACATTGGAATTGGCTATTTTTGCAGGTATCCGAAAGGCCTACGTTTTAATCCCAATGGCGATTTCTGTAAATATAACTGGGTATGCGACCCTAATATCTGATCCTCCTGCAGTGTTTTTGGGCAGTTTTGGGCATCTAACTTTGCCGGATTTTTTTATCTACAATGGTGCGCCTTCGTTCTTTTTCTACGCATTGTTGAGCGCTATCAGCGGGACTCTGTACCTTTACTATTTCTTTGGGAAACAGATAAAGAAACCGAAAGTAGAAGTCACAGGTACTTCCTCGCTTGAAAATAAAAACTTAGCAAAGGCTGCCACCACGGGTTTCATATTGCTGTGCGTGCTCATAGGTTTTAGATCTGTAACGCATATCCCCGAATCTGTAGTAGCGCTGTTTATAGCATCGATTTTTGGAGTGATATGTAGCCGTATAGCTAAATCTGATGTAGTTGAGATGTTCTCTTTCGTGGACTGGTCAACGATACTTTTCCTCACAGGAATGTTCATTATGGTCGGGGGTTTGAATGTTTCAGGCGTAATTCAATTAATTGCAGATAGTGTTGTTGCATTGGCTGGTGGAAAAATAGTAATGATAGTGATATTTGCATCCCTCTTCACATTACTGACTTGCGCATTCATTATAAACATCCCGTATCTGATAACAATGATTTACGTAATGCAAGGAGTCGGAGCAACAATTGGCGTTGATCCTGTCTTCTTATACTTAGTAGTCATGTTTGCCGGGTACGCAGGTAGCACCGCCACAATGATTGCCGCCCCTTCAAATATAGTGGCGGTCGGTCTTTGTAAAAAAGAAGGAGATCCGGTGTCATTCAAAGACTTCTCAAAGGTAGGCATACCCTTCGCCATCTCCACATTCGTACCTCCGTTCATCATACTCGTACTCCGTGGATTGGGCATGTGATGGACGGTCAACTTTGGATAAAGCAGATTCGAATCCAATTCCCTTAATGCTTGAGCCTCATCGCCCTTGCCTTCTTCTGGGTCATAGGAAGAATTTCAGAGCCTGGCTCCTTTATGGGCTTTTTTATCAGAGTCTGGGTAATGCTTGGAGAAGATCCATTCTTTGAGGCACATATCTGTGAGCCCCTTTCTGAAGGTTATGTCCTTCCTTATGAAGTGTATTTGCGTTATCGGAAACATACAAAAATCTAATTTTAAAACTTATGGCAACATCATTAAATTTCATTTTAACACTATATCCGCTCATTGCATCTTTTTTAAAATTTAAAAATTAAAAAGATGGTGAATTCAATGAAATGTTAGTGAATATGGTCAAGTATTGCGCCTTTTGCTGCCGAGGTAACAAGTTCACTGTACCTTTGAAATACTCCCTTCTTGAATTTTTTGGGTTTAGGCTTAAACTCAGATAATCTTTGCTTGATTTCTTCCTCACCCAGCAGTAAATCCAATTTCCGCTTTTCCAAGTCAATCCTTATCAAATCGCCATCTTTGACCACTGCGATGGGCCCTCCTTCTGCTGCCTCTGGCGATATGTGTCCGATCATCATGCCGTGGGTTGCCCCGGAGAACCTGCCGTCAGTGAGGAGGGCAACATCCTCGCCAAGCCCCATACCGACAAGCATTGAGGTCAGTGAGAGCATCTCTCTCATCCCAGGACCGCCCTTCGGACCTTCGTACCTTACCACAACCGCCTGTCCTGGTTTGATTTTTCCCTCGGACGCTGCAGTTACACCCTCCTCTTCACAGTCGAAAACCAGAGCTTCCCCTTCAAAGTAGGTCTTCTTCAGCCCTGCAGTTTTTATCACCGCCCCCTCAGGGGCGAGGTTCCCGAAAAGCACAGCAAGAGCTCCAGTTGGGCTAATGGGGCTCTCAAAAGTTCTGATGGTGCTGCCTATTATCTCTGCTGCAAGAAGGTTCTCCCCCACAGTCTTGCATGTAACGGTCATAAGGTCTTGTTTTATGAGCCCCTTCTCTGAGAGCCTCTTCATGACTGCCGGTATCCCCCCCGCCTTATCCAAGTCCTCCACAGCTGTCTTACCGGCAGGCATCATATCCACTAGGTGGGGCGTTTTTCTACTGATCTCGTCAAACACGCCCAAACTTAAAGGAACGTCTGCCTCGTTAGCTATCGCCATCAAGTGGAGGACCGCATTGGTTGATCCTCCCAAGGCTACATCGACGGTGATGGCATTTCTGATTGACCATTCGTTCACAATGTCCTTGGGCTTAATCCCCCTCTTTATGAGTTCCATAATCTGCATGCCTGTCTTTTTGGCAAGCCTGACCCTTCTGGAATCCACCGCAGGTATAGTCCCGCTGCCCGGCAATGAGAGCCCCATAGCCTCAATCATGCATGCCATGGTGTTGGCTGTGTAAAGCCCGGCACAAGACCCGACGCCAGGGCAAGCATACTCCTCCACCTCCCTCAGTTGACTCTCGGTGATCTTGCCGCCCAAGTACGATCCCACACTTTCAAATGCAGAGTCTAAACTCATCCTCCTACCACGCCAAACGCCGCACAACATGGGTCCGCCTGTGATGAAGATGCTTGGGACGTTTACCCTCAATGCGCCCATCACCATGCCTGGCTCAATTTTGTCACAACTGCAGACGAAGACCATCCCATCAAATGCGTGGGCTCTCGCAACCACCTCTATGGAATCTGCGATGATCTCCCTGCTGACCAAGGGGCTCCTCATTCCCTCGTGGCCCATCGCTATTCCATCGCATATCCCGATGGTATTGAATTCTAGTGGCGTACCCCCTGCCATTCTAACGCCAGCCTTGACAGCCTCGGCGATCCTGTTCAGGTGCAAATGACCTGGAATGAGCTCATTCCAAGAGTTTGCTATGCCTATTATTGGTCTATCGAGCTCTTCGTCGATCAGACCTAGTGCCTTAAACAAGGACCTGTGGGGCGCCCTCTGAACACCTCTCTTTACGGCGTCTGAGATCATAAATACCACTTTGAGACACTATTAACAAGGAAATACAAAAAAATATCTACTAAACCGACATTAAGGGAGGATTATGGAATTCTCTCTTTACCTGATCATTTTCCTCTTTGGGATATTGGCTGGGGGACTGGGGGCAACTCTGGGGCTAGGGGGCGGGGTCCTCATGATACTCTTCTTCACACTTGTGGTAAACATCCCTATACATAAGGCGGTCGCCCTGAGCCTCTTGGCAGTCATAGCAAGCTCCAGCATGGCAGGCAGCGTATATGTGCACGACAGGATGACTAACATCAGGTTAGCGATGGTTCTAGAGACTTGCACTGTGCCTGGTGCTGTAATAGGAGCTTTTCTGGCGCTGGCTATGCCCGGCCGTATCGTAGAGGCTGTTTTGGCAACAGTTCTGCTGTACGCCGGCGCCACGAGTGTGAGGCAAGTGAGATCCGAGAAGATCGTGCTTCACGAAGATCGCCTCGGCATTGGAGGAGAGTACTATGATGAGGCTAGAAAATCCACTGTGCGCTATTCTGTGGACCGGCTCAAAACAGGGTTGTTTGCCAGCCTTTTGGCTGGGCTGGTTTCGGGGATTGTGGGCATCGGGGGCGGCATAATAAAGGTTCCAATAATGAACTCCATCATGAGGGTCCCGATAAAGGCATCGGCAGCAACGAGCAATTTCATGGTTGGCGTCACGGCTGCTGCGAGCGCGGTGGTGTACTTCAGCGAGGGCGTTGTTGATCTGCAAATGGCGGTCCCGACAGTCTTTGGGATTATAATAGGGGCGCTCATCGGCACCAGGCTCCTCTCTCAGACTCAATCACCGTGTCTCCGGACCCTGCTTGGGTTTGTCCTTCTATTATTCAGTGGGATGATGTTTCTTAAGGCTGGAGGCGTATTGGTTTGGTGAGCGCAGAGACAACAATATCGTGGGTCTTAAGGGTCGGCGTTCTGCTGTCAGCAACCCTCCTGGCTTCAGGCCTATTCCTTGGAGAGAACGTTCTATGGTTAGGTGTTTTGATGCTCATCCTGACCCCCTTCCTCAGGGTTTCCTTTGCTGCGCTCTACTTCTTGCTCCACAAAGACCTGCGATTTTTTGTGATAACCCTTTATGTGATATTGATGCTCGTGATTGGTAGTTTGTTGAAGATTTGAGCCCTTTGCAACATTAAAAATAGTCACATTCCTTAAAATTGTCACAAATCACTATTCTCAATAAAGTGATATCTGCCATTCATCACATTAAATACAATAGGTTTTAATATTGTGGCATCATAAATAATTTGCGGTGAGAATATTGGTAAAGACCACGTTAAGTGTGATTAAGGCAGACGTCGGATCCCTTGCAGGGCATAACGTCGTTCACCCAGACCAGATAGCCTCCGCAGAGAAGAGCCTCGCCGAGGCTAAGGAGGCAGGCTTAATTTATGATTATAGGGTGACGAATTGTGGGGATGACCTTGAGCTCATTATCACTCACAGGAAGGGCGAGGAGAACCCGGAGATCCATGGTCTGGCGTGGGAGACCTTCAAGAGAGCCGCAACTGTTGCCAAGAATTTGGGTCTCTACGCAGCCGGGCAAGACCTCCTCAGCGACGCCTTCTCGGGGAATCTGAAGGGGATGGGGCCTGGATATACTGAGATAGAGTTTGAGGAGAGGGCTAGCGAGCCGGTGGTCATATTCATGGCAGATAAGACGGAGCCTGGAGCTTTCAACCTACCGCTCTACAGAATATTTGCAGACCCGTTCTCCTCGGCCGGCCTTGTCATAGATCCTAAGATGCATGAGGGCTTCACGTTCCAAGTTTTAGATGTGCTGGAGGGGCATTCCTATGAGATGAACACCCCGGAGGAGTCCTACGACCTTTTGGCTTTGATAGGGACCACCGGGAGGTATATCCTCAAGAGGGTTTGGAGGAAGACTGACAGGCTTGTGGCAGCCTCGGTGAGTATCACAAGGCTCTCGCTAATAGCTGGAAGGTATGTCGGAAAGGACGACCCCGTTGCCATCGTGAGGGCACAGCACGGCCTTCCGGCGGTAGGGGAGATCCTTGAGCCCTTCAGCTTCCCTCACCTTGTGGCAGGATGGATGAGGGGCTCGCACTATGGGCCGATGATGCCGGTTGCCCAGAGAAATGCAAGGTGCACCAGGTTTGATGGTCCCCCAAGGTTCGTTGCGCTGGGCTTCCAGATCAAGGACTCAAAACTTGTTGGGCCTGCAGACCTGTTCGACGACCCGGCATTCGATCTGACAAGGATGAAGGCTCAGGAGATCGCCGACTACATGAGGAGGCACGGACCATTTATGCCAGAACGCCTAGGTCCAGAGGAGATGGAGTACACAACACTGCCGCAAGTGCTGGAAAAACTGAGGGGCAGGGCGAAGAAAGAGGAATGAACTGATCCAAAATCGCTTATGCCATCATCGTGTTCAGGGAGATGGGCCCTTGAGGATTAAAGTTTCGTACCTCTCCATTTTGAGAGACGTGACACGTGTCAGTGAGGAATTTCTGGAACTGCCTCAGGGATCTACTGTAAAGGATCTGGTCGCCCTACTCGTTAAGAAGTACGGAGAGGGCTTGAAGTCATTCCTGGACCCTGGCACAGAGATGGGGCAAGGGATCTTGGTAACTCTGAACGGCGAGCTTTTATCATCAAATGAGATGGAAAGGGTTATTCCGGAAGGCTCCGAAGTGCTTATTGGCATACCTCCTTTTGGAGGATAATCCTCAAGGGTGAAAACTTTGGGAATGTACAAAACAGAAGTTCTCGTGATAGGTGGAGGGCTGGCGGGTCTAACCGCTGCGATCTCCTCAGCCTCAAACCTCTCTGGAACCATGATTGTAACAAAGACGCTTGTTGGCGGAGCAAATACAACATCTGTTGCAGCAGGCATCATTTCAGGGGTGACAGACTTCAAAGATCCTGGCGACAGTAGGGAGTTGCATTATAGGGACACAATCTCTGGCGGCCATATGGTAAACGATGAGGCCCTCGTCAGAACGATGGTCAACGACTTCTCCAAATATCTCGATAGGCTTTTGGATTTGGGTCTGGAGCTTGAAGGCGGCGATGAACCCAGGAGGTTATTCATACCCGGTCACTCAAAACCAAGGTCCTACCTCATCAAAGGCAAATGCCACAGCCTCCAGAGCCTTCTGAGGCGAGTTTGTGAAGGCCTTGGCGTAGTGTTTATGGAGAGAACCCTCATAACTTCATTGATAAAGGATGGCGAAAGGGTAGTCGGCGCTGTGGGTATCAGGGCGGACAACAGGGAGGTTGTTGGAATAAAAGCAAATTCAATAGTACTGGCGACGGGAGGGTCAGGTGAGCTTTATCCTCACACGCTGATGCCCCTTGGGTCCTCTGGTTATGGAGTGAGCCTCGGGTTCAGGGCCGGAGCAGAGCTGGTGGACATGGAGTTCGTTCAGTTCTATCCAACCATGATTGCTGAGGAGGGGCTTCCGAAGTTGTTTGTCGACTATGCTCCGCTGCTAAAGTTCGGTGCAGACATTTTAGACGGGGATGGTAGGTCAATATTCAAGAAGCACGGGGTGGCGGAGCCTCACAAGCTCACAAGAGATCAATTCTCAATAATCATGGCAAAGGAAATGACTGGGGGCAGACCATTATTCTTAGACTGCACCTCGATCAAGGACGAAGACCTCTTGGGCAACCCCTCGCTATCCTCAGCAGTGAGAGACCTGGAATCGAAGAATGTTCCGGTGAGGGCTAGGAGGGTTAAGGTCGCACCGTACGCGCACTTCTTCATGGGAGGGCTCAGGGCAGATCCCAACGGCATGACAAACGTGGAGGGCCTTTTCGCTGCTGGCGAAGCAATGGGCGGAGTCCATGGCGCAAACAGGATAGGCGGTAACGCCCTGGCAGCGTGCCTGGTCTTTGGCTTCAGGGCCGGATTGGCCGCATCTCTACACAGCGGCACCGTAAATGAGGCTGACGATAAGTTGCTGAAGGACCCTGCCTCAAAGCTTGTGGAGACCATAAACTCGGATGGGGGCGAAGAAGCCAGTCGAATTAAAGGCATCGTGCAGAAAAACATGTGGGAGGGCGTTGGGATACTGAGAGAAAAGGTCGGACTCGAGAAGGCTTTGAGCAGATTCAATAGTTTGAGAGAAGTCAAGGTCTCATCGAACACTCCAATGGAAAAACTGTTGATTCCGATGATGCTCGACAACGCTGAGGCTGTAGCCTTATCCGCTATGATCAGGGAGGAGAGTAGAGGTGCGCATTTCAGGGCAGATTTCCCTGAGACTAGGGATGAGTGGCGCAAGAGGATCGTACTAAAACTCCAAGAGGGCGAGTGCAAAGTTAGCTTTATCTAACCATCGCAAGAAGACCCAGCCCGAAAGGGTGGGGTAGTTCACTGCGCCATAATTGCACCATCGATAATAGTAAATGTTCAGTAGGATTGCGCAGTCAAATTCAAAGTCAAAGTAAAAGTCAAAATTGAAGTCATAATCGACATCAATATCAAATTCAAAACTAAAGTCAATACCAAAAAGAAAAATAAAAAGAAATGAGGATTAAAAAAGAAATTCTGAAAAATTCGAATTCTTTAAATACCCCAACGTAATTTTCAACCCCTACGGAGGGAAAGCCATTGGACATGCTTCTGATCTTTCCGCTAATATCTGGCATAATTGCGCTGATATACGCAGCATACCTCGCCATGAGCGTCTTAAGGGAGGACGAGGGAACCGACAAGATGAAAAGTATAGCAAAGGCGATAAGGGAGGGCGCCAAGGCATACCTCAACAGGCAATATAAGACCGTCTTTATCTTCGCAGCGGTCATAACCATAATACTTGCCTTAGCCATAAACTGGCAATCCGCCCTAGGATTTATTGTTGGAGCAGCACTCTCTGCCCTGGCAGGCTATATCGGAATGAACATGACCGTGCAGGGCAACGTCCGAACTGCAAACAAGGCGAAGGAAGGTCTTGCAGCTGCGTTATCGCTCGCCTTCAAAGGTGGCGCGGTGACGGGGTTCTCGATTGTAGGTCTCGCGATAATAGGACTCTCCGCCTTCTACATAATATTTGGAGAGCCGTCGCTGATGGTCGGCTTTGGTTTTGGTGCCTGCCTCATAAGTCTCTTCGCCCGTGTGGGCGGGGGGATTTACACCAAGGCAGCCGACGTAGGGGCTGACCTCGTCGGAAAGGTTGAGGCAGGAATACCCGAGGACGATCCTAGGAACCCTGCGGTCATAGCGGACAACGTAGGGGATGCCGTGGGTGACTGTGCGGGCATGGGGGCTGACCTGTTTGAGACCTATGTCGTCACAGCGCTTGCTGCGATGCTGCTTGGCGCATCACCGCCTGTGAGGGCTGTGTTTGGCATAAATGGAATTATTTTACCGCTTGTGATAGGCGGACTTGCAATATTCGCAACCATCGTTGGGACATTCTTTGTGAGGCTGGGGAAGAGCAGAGCGATCATGAACGCCATGTACAAAGGAGTGATTGTGACCACCGTGCTATCGGCAATCGCATTTTATGTAGCCAACTTTTACCTAACCCACGGGAACATAGGGATATTCATAGCATCAATAGTTGGGCTCCTGGTGATGGCTGCCATGGTGGCGCTCACCGAGTATTTCACAGCCTACAGGTACAGACCTGTTCTGACAATAGCCGAGGCTTCCAAGACCGGCGCGGGTACAAACGTCATAGCAGGGCTTGCCGTTGGACTCAGGAGCTCGTTCCCACCCGTAGTTGTGATTGTTGTGGGAATCCTGGTGGCATACTTCGTCTCAGGAGGGGCATCTTCTCCGGAGATGGGGGTTTACGGAATATCAATCGCGGCAGCAGCGATGCTCTCCGCCACAGGCATCATCGTCTCAGTGGACTCTTACGGACCGATTACTGACAATGCGGGAGGGATCGCTGAGATGGCGGGGATGTCCGAGGACGTGCGAGCGGTTACAGATCCGCTCGATGCCGTGGGGAACACCACAAAGGCTGTGACCAAGGGCTATGCCATAGGTTCTGCCGCATTAGCAGCCCTATCGTTGTTCGCGGCTTACAGGGACGAGATAGTTATCAGGGGTTTGCCATTCGCACTGACCATCGACGACCCCATAGTCCTTGTTGGTTTACTGCTTGGCGCAGCATTGCCGTTCCTATTCACATCGTATCTCATGATGGCAGTGGGGAGGGCGGCATTCCAGGTCGTGGAGGAGGTCCGGAGGCAGTTCAGGGAGATAAAGGGGATACTCGAGGGGACGACGAAGCCCGAGTACGGCAGAGCGGTGGATATCGTTACGAGGGCAGCACTCAAGGAGATGGCTATCCCGGCGATTATCGCGGTTGGCTCGCCTCTAGTTGTGGGTTTCCTCCTCGGTTACAGGGCGCTCGGCGGGATGTTGATGGGTGTGATACTTTCTGGGCTGGTGCTGGCAATCCTCATGACGACTGGAGGTGCGGCGTGGGACAACGCGAAGAAATACATTGAGCTGGGCAATTTTGGAGGTAAGAAGAGCCCTGCTCATGCTGCAGCAGTTGTGGGCGATACTGTCGGAGACGCCTTCAAGGATACCGCAGGACCTGCGATAAACCCGCTGATAAAGGTTATGAACACAATCGCCATACTGTTCCTGGTGCTAATACTTAAGTACGCACTACTCTAACTTTTTATTTGGTGTCGACTTTGGCCGAAAGGACCTTTCTCGTGAGAGTCAAAGAGGACACCTACATGAAGTTGCTGGAACTCCAGAAGCAGCTCAGGTTCCAGGACAACCAAGATCGCAGGAGAAAGACCATGGACTATGTCATAAGGCATCTATTGAAACATTACGAGGAAAAAGATTAGCTGGCGGCTCATAGACTGACCGTTCTGTTTTTTGATCTTAAATAGTTTTTTCATCTATAGCCCTATTCATTTAAGATAATTATTGCCTCGGATACCCTAGGGGCCTTCATCCTATCGTCGGTTTGCATGACTCTCGTCATCGGCATAAAGAATATTACACAAATTGGCGTATCAACTTTTCTGCTGGGTAAGTCTATGGAAGACGAACACGTGATGGAGGCGCTAGGGCGAACAAGGGTGGTCGTGAGGGGCGGCAAGGTCGTGGAAGTGGGCGAGCCCATGATAAAGTCCTGCCCTCTAGCCGAGAGGTTCGATGAGCCCGTACTCGAATTCACAAAGGAGTCGATAATAAGGAACATAGAGAATAGAATAAGGAAGGTCGGGATGTTCACAAAGGGAAGAGTGGTAATCTCGGATAAGGACTTCGTCCCATTCGGCGCTTCGGAGATGATAAGTTTCGGAATAAGGTGCAACATTCTCGATGGAGCGGTCATCGTATGTGACGGGGCGGGAACAGTTGTGACCGGTAACCCTCTTTTGGTGCAGGGCATTGGCGGGCGGATGTCCAGTCTGGTCAGGACTGCGCCCATACCGGAGGTTATAGAGTCCATTGAGCGGAATGGCGGCTTTGTGCTGGACAAAAATACTGCAGTCATTGATCAGGTAAGGGGTTTGGAGCTGGCTCGAGGGCTGGGCTTCTCAAGGATTGCTGTCACAATCACCACGCCCGACGAAGGAGAGGCGATCAGGTCAAAATTTCCTAGGGCGACGATCTTCGCGACACATCTTACTGGAATCTCGAGGGAGGGGGCTGAGCGTCTGGTGAAGGTCTGTGATCTGGTGACTGGTTGCGCATCAAGGTGGGTCAGGGAGGTTGCGGGGCAGAGGGCCCTCCTCCAGGCAGGCGCATCAATACCCGTCTTCGCAATTACTGAGAGGGGCAAGGAGCTTGTGCTCAGCAAAATAAAGGGCATGGATGCACAGGTACTCGTCAAACTTCAGAGACTTCCATATCAGGGAGAACGGCAGCCTGATCCTTTGAGATGACTCAGTCTTATGACAAACTCGCAATAGGGGTCGCCTTTGTTGACACATTTTGTTTCTATGCCCCGGCATGGACTGTTGAATAAAACACTGATTAGGCCGACCAAAAATCCTCTGAGGAAGCTGTTCTGGTAGCCCTTGATCTCTTTTGCAGCTATCTCCTCAAAGTTCTCCCCGACTCTTATGACGATCCTGTTGTTCTTGTCGTCGCACTCAGCCAGTTCAAAGATCCCCCAGCCAAAGCTCTGGAGCCTTGCAAAGGCGATCTTTATTTTCTCTGCATTGTTCAAGGAGCCTTTCAGCTTCAGGAGGTCGAGCCCCTTTCCCTCTCCAGCGTCGTTTCCCATGAACCAAAGGAGCGTCATCCCGCCGGCGCCAAACCTCTTTATGAGCCCTTGAAAGAGCGTCTTCCACGTTTGGATGCTCAGGGCTGCCACTGGGTAGTAATTTTCTGAGAAGTTGAAAATCAACGGAAAACCTCTCACATTGTAGATGAAGCCAGGCACGCCCGTATCTATGCAGTCGACAGAGATCAGCCTCTGGCCAAAGCACTCCCTTATCTCCTTCAAAATCTCCTCCTTCAGACCATCCTTTCCGGTGAGGTCCGCGATAACAAAGTCGTGAGTCACGTAGTCCTTCTGATGGGACGTGATGTTGAGCAGGAGAATGCCCTTTCTGTTGAAAATTTTTATGATTTCTGCCGTCGGGCTGAAATCCGGGAGCTCTATCTTTGACACAATGTACAAGCCGCAGTAGCTTCTTCCCGGATCATAATAATGGTCAGATAGGTGGACAGGCACCTGCAATGAAAGCACCACGATTAAAATTGTTTCTTATTATATTTAAGAAATTTTATTTCTATTTTTTAGAATAAAATATGGGGTTGGATGACAGTAGCTTGCATTTAGGATAAAACTAGTGGAAGAAGGCCATCAGCCACGCCTGAGCCACTAGCATCGGCAGAACCCCTCCGAGCAGCCCTATCGACAGCCACCTGAAGAACCTCATGTAGTAATGAAACTCCTTCTCCAGCATGCCGAGCGCGACGATGTTGGCCGTGCTGCCTATCATCGTGATGTTACCCCCATAGGTCCCCCCGAAGAGGAGCGCCCACCAGAGCGGAGCCGTGGAGAAGCCCAAGGCACCAAGGCTCTGGACCACAGGGATGAGGGCTGCAACTAGGACGACGTTGTCTAGGACCGAGGAGGCGAACCCGCCCAGCCAGAGGACGAGTGACTGGATCTGGTGCGGGGATGAGGCGATGGATGCCACACCGGAGGCGAGCACGTCCGTCAGCCCGGTGTACTTAAGCGCCCCCGCCTTTGCAAACAGGAACATGAAAAAGATCAGCGTCCACCAGTCCACCCCCCTCTCCACTATAGAGCGCGCCTCTTTCCTCTTCCAGAGCAGCCCGGCAGCGGCGCCAAGATAGGCGGCAACGAGGAGGAATGTTGACTTTTCAACGTTGAGGAGGAGTTCTAGCCTGTAGTGAATGGCGATCATGAACACCGTGGCAAGTAGGAGCGCCCCGCTCAGCCTAACCTCCCTGATATTCACGCCCCCTCCCAATGGATCAATTTTGCTCGCTCCCATCACCTTTGCCCCTGCCTCCTTCAGCACCTTCCTGTACCAGAGCGTACAGAGGGCTATTATGACGAGGAGCGAGAGGATCGCAACTGGTGTGGCTGAGAGGAGGAAGTCCTCGAACGTGAGCCCTGCCCTCAGCCCTATCAGGATCCCTATGGGGTTGCCTAGCATCGTAGCAGAGGATCCTATGTTCGTTGCCAGGACCGTGGATATGACGAACGGTACCGGGTCGAGCTCGAACCGCCTGCAGTACTCGAAGACTATAGCGGTGATGAAGATGATGGAGGTCACTTCGTCAACCATGGCAGCCATGAGGGTCGACATCACAAGCAATGTGATCATGACCTTCCTCGGGTCGTACCTCACGGCCGCGAGGAGCCTGTGGAGGATCCACTTGAAGAAACCGCCCTCCTTTGCTATCTCTACGAGTATCATCATCGACGCCAGGAACGTTATGACGTCGACGCTCATGAAGCTGATGGCATGCTCTATGTCTATTGTCTGGGTAGCGAGGAGGGCACCGATCCCTGCGAATGCTATGGCGAGCCTGAACCTCCAGAACATGAGTGTGCCCAAGACCGTTGCCATGAAGATCGTCCCAGCCACGGTCTGTTGGAAGTTGCCGAGAAAGAGCCAGAGGGCTATGCCGATGAAGGCAACCGATGCGCCGAAGAGTGAGAAGTCGCGCCAACTCCCGACCTTGCCAGCCCCTTCTAGTTCAGCCAACTTATTCACCTAAAACGAGTTATAAATTGGGTTATAACTGATATAAATAATTATTTGAAATGAGACATAATTACAATTTAAGGTGGTTTAAATGTTTGAAGGATCTGAGAGCAACACGAGCGAACTCTTTTCGGAGGCAAAATTGGCTGGAGCAACGCTGGTGGGCGTGGCTGACTTGAATACCCTCAGAGATCTTCCTACATATGGTGGGGTCTCCTTGGAAGGGTTCAGCTATGCTGTTTCGGTTGCCGTAGCGCTGCCACCAGCAGCAATCGAGGCCATAAGGCCCGAAGACCCGGGCGTACTGTATGCGCTCGCGTATAAGAATGCTAATGCGTTACTCGATAGCATAGCCATGAGGATTGCCAGTAAGATCTATGAGAAAGGGTACCTCTCCCTTGCCCTCCCCGCATCCTTTAGGGTAGACCAGCAGAAACTGCTTGGGCATGCCTCTCACAAGGCCTTTGCATGGGCGGCCGGTCTTGGATGGATAGGCAGGAACGGGCTGTTAATAACTCCAAGCTATGGTCCTGCCGTGAGGTTGGCTACGATTCTCACGGATATGCCCCTCAAACCCGGTAAGCCCATTGAAAACGGGTGCGGCGATTGCCGCATCTGTGTGGAGTCCTGTCCTACAAAGGCCCTGAAATACTCGGGATTTTTGACGAGGCCGAAGATCAGAGATGAGATCCTCGATCCTGCGAAGTGTAACATGCAACTTAACAAGAACAAAGAGCGTTTTGCAAGCAATCCATCCACTGCTGAGGTCGCAGTTACAGTGTGTGGCATCTGCATAAAGGTATGCCCTATTGGTAAAAATCCAACGGACCGACACAAAAATATGAGATCATGATATCAGTACCTTGAGTTTAAGAGGCATCTCAATCACTTTTCTGCTCCTGAGCGGCCTTTTCGTTGTCTCAAAATGGCGGCGATCAAGCGTTCCTATACAACCTAATATAAATTTATAATCAAAACAAACAACAAAAACAATAGTAGTACACCGCAATAATAAACCGCAAAGAAAAAATAATAAAGTTTATGAGCGAAGCCTTGCCAACATTGCTTTATTGACGATCTCGTCGGGCGGGGGCTTTGTTACCAGACAAACCGCTATAAACACAATGATCGAGCTTATGAAACCAACTATGACCTCGTGTATCCAGTATACATTATATATCCACGGAAATGCTGGTATGACCCAGAACCTCCACACCCCTGTCACTATAAGTCCTGTCAACATAGAAGTTAGAACTCCCATCTTTGTAGCTCTCCTCCAGAGGAGACCCCCTAGAACTCCTGGAGCGAAGGCTGACGCAAAGACCGAACCTGTGTAGGCGGTAAGTTCTACGATCCCATAGGGCGGGTAAATGGAAATTACCAGCACTATCAGCATGTATAGCACTATGAAGGCCCTCGTGAGGTTGATTATCGTCTTCTCAGACCACGCCGCCGCCCTCTTACTCGTTATCTGGAATATATCGCGTGTTATCTGTGTGGCTGCAGCTAGGACTGCTGGGCTGATGGATGACATTGCCGCTGCAAACCACCCTGCAACAATAAAGCCGACTATATAGGGATTCTCAATGAGTGTGAGTATGTAAGGTACGACTTGATCCGTGTTTTTGAAGTAGAATAGGGCTTTGTCTGTAGGTATTATGGCATGGGCAAACGCTCCGAGGGGGAAGACTACCAAAGAAGTGATCAGTAAGAATATCGGAGCCCATATCGTGGCGGTCCTAAGAGCCTTTTTATCCTTTATGGAGTAGAGGCGCGTGGTCACTTTTGGATCTGAGATCTGTTTGGCACCTACAGAGAAACCTATGCTGAAGACGTAAAGTGGTGAGACAAGCGCCCAAGTCATCATTTTGTCGCCAATCGTACCCCCGCTTGGCAGAGGATCTGGGCAGTTTGAGAGAGCGGCTAAGGCAGGCCCTATTCCACCGCTCATGGCTATCACCAAGGCGAACAGTAGAACCGAGGCTAATAACATGAGAACGCCCTGTAGAGCATCAGTGTAGTAGACAGACCAGGCACCCGAAGTCACTAAGTAAATCAGTGTAACAAGTAGCAAGATGGCTGCGCCCACCTCATATGAGACCCCTAACGCATACTTGAAGATCCACGCACACCCCACAACTATCGATGTTAGGTAAAATAACTGTGCAAAGACTGCGATCGCAGCCCCCAGGACCCTTAGGGTTTTACTGTTAAATCTGTAATCGAAATAGTCGGTGGCGGTTATGGAACCGAGCGCCTCAGTCTGAGCCCGCAACCGCGGAGCTATTACCAGCCAAGAGAAGACACAGAAAGCTACCCAGATCATTCCAACATAGACCCAAGGCATTCCTGTCTTGTACGAGGCCCCCGCTTGACCGATGAACGTGGCCGTGCTGAGAAATGTTGAGTAGTAACCAAGAGCAACAATCATCCCTGGTATAGACCTTCCAGCTACATAAAATTCACCAACACCCTTCTCAGCTCTTCTTTTAAAGTAAACACCGACCACGATGCTTATTGCAAAGTATATTGCAACACAAATAATTATTATGGTTGTATTTAAACCATCCATGATTTTATTTTTTTATCCTATAATATATACCTTTTTCCTTTTACCCTATCTTAGATCGGAGTAAACATTCAAACGAAAACTCGAAAAGATATTTGGTGGCGTTCAGTCGTAGGCTAGATTAGGAGCTTCCTCGCCGAATCTTATAGTAACCCTCTGTCCTCATTTGTTATTATTCAACGCTCCTTCAAAGTCCAGCCATCCCCCGTTTTGGTCACTTCTCCTTTTCTCTTCAGATCCCTAAGTGCGGAGGTTACGATATTCCTTCTCAGACCGAGATGGCTCATCATCTCCAAGTAAGTTGCAGGCCTTCCCTTCTCTTTTAAAAAGTTGAGGATGAGGTTCTTTATGTAAGATGCCCTAGAAGATCTGGAGAGGTCTTCTCTCACGGGATATATCGCCCCTGGCAGTCCGAATACTGCCGTGCCATCTTCTAGTCTGCACATAGAGATGACTTCGCCTCTGGAGCGGAGCGATCTTAGCTGGGAGTAGACAGTCCTCTCACTGAACCTCAGCCTTAGCCTCGAGGCTACCTCTCTAATTGTCAAGCACTCCTTACTCAGGAGTTCTAAGATCTCGCGCCTGCACTCGCTTGCCAGCCTTCTGTTTCTCATATTCAGCAGCATGGCACGGGTCGAGTTGTTAACTTCAGCCAGATCGCCGCCACTTAGCGCAGTCTTCAACCCCTGATCGTCTCCCTTAATTACGAGGTATATGCCAAAGTTGAGTGCCAAGTTGACCGCGTCCTGATCAACAGTCCCCCGGGCGGCCAGCATTATCGCCCTAGCGTCCATTGTTTTACGGACATCCAGGAGTTTCACGAGTTTTTCGTAGAATTTTGTTTTTTTGTTTAGAAACTCTACAGCGATTGGTGGGGGGCCAGGAGAGTAGTAGTCCAGCAGCCAGTTCTTACTCCCCGGTACCACCACATTTCTCTCCCCAGGTATCCCGAGAAAGTCCATAATTATCTCTGTTCAATATGGTTTTTACAATATATAGAGTTTATGGTTTTTTATTTCCAATGTCATGATAACAGTCACCATGAGTTTCGAAGAATACCTCTAGCTTCCTTATTTAAATGTAAATTTGTAAACTAGTAAATGGGCTGCTATAAATGCCCAGAAGAAGAGGCTGAAATTTTCGATTTTGCGCTAAAATCGTACATTTTAGGAAATTATTTTAAAAAAATATAAATTTTTATTAATATTATGCTTTTAATAGTTAATTACATAAATAATTTTGCTTTTCGGTGTTTGTACACTTTATAGTGTACTATTGGCTTAGATCAATGTCAGCCGACCTTAAGAGAATTTCCCAATCTATTTCCGATTGGGAAATGATGAAAACCCTGTTCGAGGGTAGAGCGGGCTCCCCTCCGCGGGCGGCTTAAGGCGTCAGAGGCATAAGCCGTTTCACCCGGAATGTGTGTGCATGACCCCAGAGAGTGTGTCCGCAAACTGATGATACTGCCGCCAAAAAGTTAGTTATAGGGCAATCCTAGAAAATTTACGCGCATTGTTATATGGTGATTTTTGATTTTTAAAATTTATAGTAAAAATTGCTTAAATTTGGTCAATATATATCAAATTTAAAAATAGTCATGGTTATGAACATTTTTAATATTAAAAGGCATAATAGTTTTTGCTCGAGAATTCTTAAATACAGCCTGCATTTAAGGATAACAGGAAGTGCGCTTGTGAAAGGTTTACCCTTTCAAATAATACCTGACCAGCCATGAGAGTGCGGAAGGTGAGGCGTGCCCTTGAAAGATTACGATTTTAAGGATCTCATCGGAAAAAAGACCCTGATAAAGGGGGATGTGGGGAAGGGCAAGACGAGGCTCACAGAGAGCCTTCTCCTCTCCGCCGTAAAGCTTTTGCCAGCAGGGCACATCACAGTCATAGACCTAGCGCCCCAGAGGAGGGTTGTGGGGGAGCTTTGGGTGGGCGGCACAATCTCGGTCCCAAACGAGGTCAAGTACCTTAGACCGTCCAGGGTCTGGGCGCCAAGGCTGGAAGGGAGGACGAAGGATGAGGTTGTAGCCCTGGCACAGAAGAATGCCGAGTTCATCGAGGCGGTATTTGACTTTTTTGCCAAGTCTCCCTCTCCAGTTCTGTTCATAAATGACCTGACTTTGTACTTCCACGCAGGGTCTCTCGAGAGGCTGTTGGAAGTGATAAAATTGGCAGACACCTTTGTTGGCAATGGCTATGAGGGGCGTGAACTTCGGGATGATAAGGGCAGCGGGATCTCAGAGCGTGAGGCGCTCCTCTTGAAAAAGTTGGAATCGTTCATGGACGTGATAATAGACTTGAACGAGTGACAGCCAATTCAAGTTTTTCTTAAGCAGCCTTTGAATCGTATTTTATATATCCAAGGGGATTATAGGTTTAATGTAAGGACAGGTCTATTTTGGTTTTGAGCCGGGTGCTAAAAAGTGTCAGAGCCAAAGCAGAGGCTTAAGCTTAAAGATGTGCCCTCCTGGAGCGACGTTGAAAAGATGCTAAACACCATGATAAGGAAGTACAAGTCTGGCTCAGTGTCCCTGAGAGATCTATGCCTAATAGGGCTGCTGGCCACGACTGGTATACGCACCTCTGAGCTCCTGGCGCTCACGCCTGCGGATTTTAATTTCGAAGAAGGCCTGATAACGATAAAGCAACTCAAGAAAAAGGGCGAGTTTGTAAGGCAGACTGTGATAAGCCAAGACCTTAGGCCCTACTTGAAGGAGTACGTCTCAATTTTTTCGCCAGAAAAGCCAATCTTCGACCTTACCAGGAGGCAGGTACTCAACATCACCCACAAGTACACCGAAGAGATCCTGGGGAGGCGGTACCGAAATCACGCCTTCCGTCATGCCTACGCTATCAGGATACTCGAGAAGACAAGGGATGTGGAGCTCTGCAGGCGTCTCATAGGGCACTCCAGAATAGAGACCGTCAAGATTTATCTGGACTTTGCGATCGGCGACAGGATCAAAGACGTTCTGGATGCAATAAAGATTGGCAAATAAAAAACTAAAATTACCATAAATAACCATAAAGAAGAATAACATATATAAAATATTTTTATAAATAAAGTATAATTAACCAAAATTAGAAAAATAAAAAATGGGCTGGTTTGGTCACACCCTTTTGAGAATAAAGATGATGGCGACTGCGATGACTGCGACTATTACTGCAACGATAATGTAGATCGTGTAGTTAGATGGCAGGGCTACTGAGAATGTGAAGGCTTTGCTCGCCAAGTTCCCCGCCATATCCATAACAGAGATCACAACGGTGTGCGATCCCTCGGAGAGCGTTCCTAAATATGTCACAGAAGTCGCGTTGATGATCGGTGCTACAGGTGCACCGTCAATCTTCATTGACAAGGAGGACATGTTCAAAGCTATGTTGTCCGAGACGGAGATTGTGAAGTTCACTTCCTTGCTTTGGAATACGGTGTTGTTGTTGAGGATGTTGCCGGAGAACGTCGGCGGGGTTGCATCAATTGTGAAGGTCCAGTTCATTGTTGCCATGTTGCCCGAGGTATCCATCAGTGATAGGGTCGCAAGGTAGACGCCGTCGGTCAAGTTCACAGAGGCGGTCAGGCTTGTTGGCGTTATAGAGCTCATGTTAACCGCACTATCATTCAATTTCAAGGTGACAGAGTAAGGATCCACGGCCTTGTTGTCGGAGTAGGTGGCGTTTATGGTGATCGTGCGAATATTCAATATGGATCCGTTGGGCGGGTAAAACGAAGATATGACAGGCGGCAAAAAGTCCGGAAGAGACACCGTGAAGTTCCAAGTTTTGGAGGCCTTATTGCCCGAGAGATCTTTGACCTCGAAGTACACGGTATGGGGTCCCTCACTTAGGTCTGTGACGGGGATGTAATCCGCCCTAGTGGAGGTTATAGTTGCGTCTGAAGTAACATCTGTGCCATCTAAAACTATCTTGACCGTGGAAAAATCTATGGCTATATCATCAGAGTATATGATGGAGATAATAGGATTCAATACGCTTACCGTTGAGCCCTCCCCTGGTGAGATGGAGGTGATGGTAGGTGGCGTTGAATCGGTGATTGCTGACAAGGTAAATGTTGTGTTCTTTATCTGGCCCACCGAGTAGGCCCTCACTGTGTAAGTGCCATAGGTCCAAGATCCAGTCGGAATTTTAAGAGGGATTTTAAAGCTAATGGAGTAGTACCCGTTAGCAGAAGACACTTTGTAATCGATGTCCACCATTGTTCCGCTGGGGTTGTAAAGCTGAATCGTTATGTCCGAGTTAGGCTCAGTCGTGCCACTAATGTATATGACATCGCCAGGGTAGTAGGTCTGTTTATCGGTGGTGATTGTTAGGGGCGATGCGTATAAGGCATTCGTGAAGGGCATGAGCATCATCAGAGCCATTATTAGACAGAACTTTCTAGTAAACAAATTTTTTCGCCGTACTCAAGGAATTAATAGAGTTTATAAAAGCCTTCCGCATTCAACGTTTGTTCTAGCTTTTAGAATATTCTCACTTTTTCTTGGCGGGCATTATCAACCCAAGGTTGTTCCTCAAGACCGGCCATATCCACTTGAGCCGCTTCTTCGTCAGTTGCTTGTAGATAAAGGAGAAGCTCAGGTAAAACTTTCTGTATGCGAGTCCCACCAGCTTTGAAATTTCTTCTGCAGTCAACTCCTTGGTCCTCATCACAGGGCTGATGGTGGTGTAGCGGGACCAGTCGCTGGTTGTCAGGAGCCTATCCCTCTTTGCGATCTCGTATATCTCTGTCCCGGGGTATGGGGTCATAGCAGTGAACTGTGCAAAGTCTATGCCAGAATTTTTGGCAAACTTTATGGTTTCCATGACGTCTTCCCTTGTCTCTCCGGGGACTCCAATTATGAAGGAGCCCACGACCTCCATCCCGACTTCCTTAGCCCACCTTATGGCGCTCTTTGCCTGTTCCAGAGTTATTCCCTTTTTCAAGATATTGAGTACTTTCTCGGACCCAGACTCAATCCCGTAGTAGATGAGACCGCAGCCAGCCTTCTTCATGATCTGCAGAAGTTCTCTTGAGACGAGGTCAACTCTCGACCCGCATGCCCACCATATCTCTAAGCCACGCCTTATGATCTCCTCGGCTATTTCCACGGCTCTTTTCTTGTCTACTGTGAATGTGTCATCGACAATCTCGAAAGATTTGATCTTGTATTTACTGATGAGTTCCTCTATTTCGTCAACAACATTCTTCGGACTCCTGGCTCTGAACCTCCTCCCATAAAACTGAGAGGAGGAGCAGAATATGCAGCGAAATGGACACCCGCGGCTTGTTAAAATATTGCCGAGCCTATGCCTCTCTCCCAAGACGGTGTACCTGTCCAAGGGGAGAAGGTCCCTGGCGGGGAAGGGTATCTCGTCCAAGTTCTCTATGAGCCTCCTTGGGCGAGTTCTAACTACTTTTTCCCCATTCCGGTAAACTATGCCGTCAACTTCAGACAACGGCCTTTTTGTCTCGATCGCCCTCAGCAGGTCCACTATGGTAGCCTCTCCCTCGCCGATTACGCCTACATCCAGGGACCTGCACTCAGCCAAAGTCTCTTCCGGCAGAGAAGTGATGTGACATCCACCCATTACTGTGATTGAATCAGGACAAACATCCTTTGCAATAGTCACAGCTTTCATGGCATCATATATTGTTGGGGTTGTTGATGTGACCCCTATCACATCTGGGTGCTCTTTTTGTAATATTTCACCCAGTTTATGATGTGATACATCAAGGGCGGGGGAATCTATGATGCTCACATCATGCCCATCTTTTCTCACGGCTGCAGCAACGTATGCGAGACCTAAGGGGGGCGCTTTAAGCCCTAAGGTGGCAACAGTCTCGAGAGGCGCGGTTGTGGGAGGGTTCACTAGGACGAGTTTCAAACCTCGCCTACCTCCACTATTAATTATAATGATTGATTGTATTAACCTTTATGTGCATTAGGTGATGGTCAAAAAGGATTAACCAAAACCGATTAAAGGGGACCGTATGATAATTATGCCGAAGGGGTATGTGCACTTACAAACTCTCAAGGTCGGAATTAGTAGAGCTCCAGAATAAAAGGCTGAGATTGCTAGTCAAGTACGTATTTGAGAGATCGCCTTTCTACAGGCGGCGGTTCATCGAGAACGGGATTGATCCAGAGAGTATAAGGACGAAGGAGGACCTGAGGAGAATACCCTTCACCACCAAGGCGGACCTCAGGGACAACTACCCGCTCGGTCTCGTCTCGTCAGACCTCTCGCAGATCGTGAGGTTCCACGCTTCCTCGGGGACGACAGGGAACCCAACGGTGGTAGCATACACAAAGCAGGATGTGGAGAGCTGGGCCGAGCTCAACGCGAGGTGCCTTGAGATCGCAGGGGTCACACCAAAGGACGTTGTTCAGGTGTCATATGGGTACGGGCTTTTCACCGGGGGGCTCGGGCTGCACTATGGTGCGGAGAGGCTTGGCGCAAAGGTCATCCCGGCGAGTACAGGCAACACGAAGAGGCAGCTCAAGCTAATGAAGGACCTTGGCACCACCGTCATATGCTGCACGCCATCCTACGGTCTGTTCTTGGCTGAGAGTGCAAGGGACGAGGGGCTCGACCCTAAGAGGGATCTCAAGCTGAGGGTGGGGGTCTTTGGTGCGGAGCCATGGTCTGAGAACACTCGCAGGCGGCTGGAGGAGCAGTTTGTAGAGTCTGCCCACGACATATACGGCATGTCCGAGCTCAACGGCCCTGGTGTGGCGATGGAGTGTGTGATGAAGGACGGGCTGCATGTGTGGGAGGATCACTATATAGTGGAGATAATAGACCCGAACACCGGCGAGGTGCTGGAGCCAGGAGAAAAAGGGGAGATGGCCGTGACAACCATAATGAAGGAGGGGATGCCTCTATTGCGCTACCGGACCAGGGACATCACAATATTGGATGATGAGCCTTGCGAGTGCGGCCTGAACCACGCGAGGATAAAGAGGATCCTCGGGAGGACCGACGACATGCTGAAGATAAGGGGCATATGCGTCTTCCCGAGCCAAGTAGAGGAGATCCTCATGAAGACCGAGGGTGTGTCGCCCCACTACCAGCTCATTGTGGACAGGGAGGGAGTCATGGACAGGCTGATGGTAAGGGTGGAAGTCTCTGAGGACTTCAAAACGGACAGGTTGACAGACCTTGTGAACCTTCAACAAAAGTTGGAGGAGGAGCTCAAGGACACTCTGAGCATACACGCGGTGGTGGAGCTCGTGGAGCCCAAGAAATTGCCCAGAAGCGAAGGCAAGGCTCAAAGGATAATCGATATGAGGAAGATATAGACCAAGAAGGAGTAGGAGGCTCTCTTATGATAAAACAGCTGAGCGTCTTCCTGGAGAACCGCCCAGGCAGACTTGCCAATCTGCTAGACGTCCTTGAAAGACACAATATCAAGGTACTGGCTATGGGGATAGCTGAGGCAGGAAACTACGGCATAGTTAGGCTCATTGTCGATAGGAAGGGGGAAGCTCTGGAGGTGCTTAGGGGCGCAAACATGGCAGTGAATGAGACCAATGTGATAGCGATAAGCCTGAACGACCTGTCATCGGCCGTGAGGACTTTGGGCAAAGCCAACATTAACATAGACTACGCCTATACCATGGACTGCCAGAGAGTGATATTGAAGGTCAACAATGAGGCCGAGGCCATAAAGGCACTCTCCGGTGCCGGAATCAGGGCGCTGGACGTTTGACTTGTTAGCCCATCCCCTTTTGAAGCTGTGGCTGACTGAGAGAACTTTATTTTTTAACTTAATCGGCATGAAGCCCAGTCCGATGGGGGATACATCACTCTTTCTTGAATACAATGCACTGTGCTGGCATCCTTGAAAGGAGATTCTTGGAGACCAGCCCTGCCTCGGCCCATGTGCAGAACGCGACTCCGCATGGGACGAGACAGTTAGGCTCGAGTCGCGACTCTGAGGCTTTGATGTAGATCGGGTTATTAATTATGTCCCTGGCGATCTCCTTGATTGCCAACTTCTTGATAAGGAGGGCATACTCCATTATTTTTCCACATGATGACTCTATTGTCACATCTATGACCCGGCCGTTTAAAGAAGCTGTGATTTTTGTACTATGATCGCATATGCTGTTAATCATGAAGGTTGTGGTCACCCATCATACCTCAAATCTCATTGAGAGCACAACATAATAACTTTTTTTATCGATCATGTTATCTTCTTCAAGTTAAATTTTAATGATGATGATCGTGGAATTATTGTAATGCTATGGACTTTCTTTAACCTGATATTCAATAATCTTACCATTAAGCAAGCCTTTTAAGTCCAGCCATCATTTAGAGAGTAATAAGGTGCTTCATATGGCTAAATGTCCGAAATGTGGAGCAGAAGTGGCAAACCCGACCAAGACATGGACGCTCGCTCCGAAGGGAAGGAAGCCAGTTACCGTCGGTCTCTTCAAATGCCCGAGCTGCGGTGCGTTCTTTAGAGCTTCCGTGAAGTAACCACACTTTTTTCTTTTTTTATTGGTTTTGTTTATTGGTTTTTGTTGGTTTTCGGCTGTCGTCGGATTGGGCATTGATTTACTTCATAATATGGTCCTTCTCATGGTCTAAAGTCGACGTCATGGTCAAATTCAACGCCTCAAAAATCCCCTGAAGATCAGCTTCTCAGGGCTGGGTCCTTGACTCGAAGAAAGTGACTATTCGCCTTATGCCCTCCTTCAGGTCTTCGTCGGGTATCGCATAGCAGAGCCTGAAGTGTCCCCTGCTGTCGCCAAAATACTCGCCAGGTATCACCGCAACCCCTGCATTTTCTAGGAGGTCCCTGGCAAAGGCCTCTGTACTTGGGAATCTCTTCGCGTCTAAGCGCGGGTACACGTAAAATCCGCCTTCTGGGGTTGGGCAGTCCAGGTCTTTCAAACCCTTTAGGCCATCAACCACCAGTCTCCTTTTCTCAGCGCATGCCCTCACGACCATGTTGATGTGGTCCATGTACCCTTCCAGAGCAGAGAGGCACCCATACTGTGCGAATGTGGTGGGGGCGCTCACGGTATGCTCCTGCACGACGTGGAGCCTCCTTAAAAGTTCTTGAGGGCCCACCGCAAACCCCACCCTCCACCCTGTCATTCCAAAGATCTTTGAGAAGCCATCAGTCACAATAGTCCGCTCCCTCAGTCCGCTCAGCGAGGCTGGAGAGACGAAACGCCTCCCGTCATAGACATATGCCCAGTCTATCTCGTCAGAGAGGACGTAAAGATCATAGTCTTCTGCCAAGTCATTCAAGAGCTTGAGGTCGCCATTGTCGAGCAGGCCACCTGTGGGGTTGTTGGGCGTGTTCACGACGATGCCCCTCGGCCTCATCTTCATCAGACCTTTAAGGTCCTCCTCGTTCAGATGGTAAGGGTCCCTAGCCCATGTCTCGAGGATCTTCAGCCCCAGCATCATCGGAACTGCCCTGAAGCTTGTCCAGTAAGGCTTTATGAGGACCACGGAGTCGCCAGGCTTAAAAAGACCGAGAAAGAAGGCAAAGTTTGCGAATTTTCCTCCTGTGGTGACCAAAATTTCATCAGCTGTGTAGTCGAGACCTCTGGTCTCCTTGAGGTACTGTGTTATCGCATGCCTTAGTTCTGGCACACCCCAGCTGGAGGAGTACCGGTGCTTGCCCTTGAGCAGGGCATCCATTGTCCCCTTCACAGCATTCCACGGAGGGGCGAACATAGGCTCGGCGACGTCAAACCGGACCACCCGCGTGCCCTTCTCCCTCTCGATCTTCTCCACCATTTCCAGCAAAGACACAGGTGATGGGGGGATGGCATCAAAGATGTCGCGAAACATAATAATCCGTCTATATCTTGCCGGTCTATTTATTTAAGATTGAGGTAGCAGTGAAAGTGGCAACAGAACTCTGCGAGCCGCTACCCATACACGCTGGAAATAGGCGGGCATTCAGCAAAAGGCTAAAAGACCCAAGGTTATATACGGTAAAATCAAAAGATAGGGCGGTGCCCTCATGATTGACGTTCTAGGCGTACACCTTCAAGGCTTCATCACGCTCCTCGTAATCTTCGACCCCATCGGGAACATCCCCCTGTTTCAGACCTTCACCGCTACACTCGATAGCACCAAGAAGAGGAGAATAATAAACAGATCAGTGATAATAGCCATGGCGATACTCGGATTCTTTGCCCTCGGCGGCTTCCTTGTTTTCGAGATATTCAATATATCAATCAACGACTTCAGGATAGCAGGGGGCATACTCCTCTTCATACTCTCAATAGAGGGGCTCCTCGGGAAGGAAGAGGCGAGATGGATCAGCAGCGAAGATGTCGCCGTTGTCCCCCTGGCCACGCCGCTCATGGCGGGACCCGGCGCGATCTACACTGTGATATATTTGATGCAGGGACCCTATGGTGCCACTGTCACATTGTTTGCAATACTGAGCAATATCATAATCCAGTGGGTCCTGTTGTTCTACTCGGAGCGCGTCCTCAGGACGATAGGGAAGACTGGTTCGACCATAATATCAAGGATAATGGCGTTCATACTTTCAGCGATAGCCATTGGTATGATAAGGGAGGGAATTACGGGGATCTTAGCCAGTTTAACTTAGAGAGCGTTCAACTTAGAAACACTTTTTAGAGACAATTTTTCACTCGATAACTGTCAAAGGCGCTGCTCTTGGTGATTACATGGATGTGCAATTGATACTCCTCATCATCGGACTGATTCTCGCCTTCGTTATGGCGATGAACCTAGGCGGAAATGACGCGGCAAACCCGACGAGTGCCGTAATCGGGGCAGGCGCGCTGTCATTGAGACGCGCCCTTCTGCTATTCGCCGTGTTCACAACGATTGGAGCAGTGTTGCAGGGGCACATGGTCATGAAGACCATAGGCAGGGGCATTGTGCCGAGCATAGATGTTACTGGGGCTTTCGCCATAATACTTGCTGCCAACATATGGATATTTGCCGCCACAATGAGGGGGATGGCCATATCCACTACGCACTCCATCATCAGCGCGGTTATAGGCTATGGGCTGATCAAGTACACTCTCTCGGGAATGAACATCGGCGTGGTCGGAACTATCGCTTTGAGTTGGATCACTTCTCCCCTGTGCAGCCTCTTCCTTGCTTTCGGGCTCTATAAGGGGATCTCACTTTTGATCAAGAGGTATGAGGACAACCCGGACCTCTTGAGCAAAATATTCAGGGCTTTCTTGATAGGCTCGCTGTGCTTCTCGGCTTACTCGTTTGGGGCAAATGACGTCGCAAACGCCACCGGAGTTTACGTAACAATTGCAATGAACATGGGACAGATGCCCGACTCTACCGCTATGCTCATACTGGCGATGTACAGTTCTGCGGGAATCATTGTCGGCGGTTTCTTATTCGGTCCCAAGGTGATAAGGACTCTCGCATTCAGGGTCACGAGGCTGGATTTGAAGACCGGCCTGTCGGCTAGCCTGGCAAATGCTCTGGTAGTTTACCTTTTCACCACAGTCCCCTACATTCTCTTTGGTTACGGTCTCCCGATATCCACCTCGTATGCTGCGGTCGGGGCCATTCTGGGAGCGGGCGCCGCAAGGAGTGTAAGCTCTGTGAGTAGGGGCGTCACCGCCAGGCTGGCATTTTACTGGATGGCTACAATACCGGTGAACATAGTCCTGGCTATGGCGATCTACTACATTCTGTTTCATGTGGCGGCCTAATTTTCCTTGGATTTTTCAGGCGGCTCATTGTTTCCCTCTGAGTATTGCCATGGACCTCAGCACGTCTGCCGTGTCCTCCATCCTGTCAGAGGCAGTCTCTATGTTCTCTATAGACTCCTTGAGCATTAACCAGTTGCTGACGCGTTTGGAGGTGTCCCCCCACTTCAAGACCTGTGCTAAAAGATCCACGCGCATATCGTCAATGGTCTCCTCCAGGCGTTCGGTCTTCTCTGCCATTACCCTGACGCTGCCGTTCTTGGAAGATAGGGCTTCGATGGTCTCCCTTAGTGCGTTCTTCTCCTCGACCAGAGTGTTGACTATGGAGACAAGCCCGCTCTTGATGTGGCTAGGAACCTCTTCCGGCGAGGTGTAAAGGAGCTTTCTGGTGGCAGATTTTAGATGGGCTGCAATATCGTCAGAGACTGTGATTAGCTTTATTATCTCGTCCTGGTCCATAGGGTGGATCGCACTCTTCATGAGGTTCTCTATAACGCCCTCCTTTATCCTATCCGCATTTCTCTCCAAATCAGAGATTTCATTAGCCAGATACCTGCTCTCCTCGATGTTGTTTTGAGAATATTTCTCTATGAATGTCTTGAATTTGTCAACAATAGTGAATATCGTTGTGAGGTGCTTCTCACAAGACCCTATTATCTCCCTCTCGGTCTGTCTAGCAAGCCATACAGCGACATGACCTGTCCCAAACATTTTTGGACGACCTTCTGATCCTTTTCCGACCAAGATATATAAGTATTTTATTCACTGCATTATCCTCTTGTTCGGCAAGTAGTACGCTATTCCCTTCGATTAAGTTTGCTGAAAATTTTTGCCCATGCGCTCCTCAGACCCTTCACATCTCAAAGCTTTTTATATGAAGTCGGAAAGAGAATATCCGATGAAAGCCCTATGAGTTTTTTAAAGAAGTGGGACGAGAAGGGAAGGTTTTCAAAGGTAAAAGGCCCCCTCAAGCCGAAGATCGAAGAGGCCATAAAGATCATAAACCTTCAAATGCAGAGACTCGAACTGAAGGGGGCCAAGATAAGAGAGTACGACCGGACCCTCTTTGAGAAAGTGGTCTACTATTATAGAAGGAGGGACCTCACGAGGGCTAAAATGTATGCAAATGAGCTCACCGAGGTAAGGAAGCTGGAAAGGATAATAGCCACCTCCAAGCTGGCTTTAGAACAGATAGTTACGAGGCTGGGCACGGTTAAGGAATACGGCGATGTGGCAGCCAGTGTAGCCCCTGCACTCTTTGCCGTCAAGAAGATCTATGGCGGGGTAACTCAACTGATCCCTGAGGCTGATCAGTCTTTCCAAAGACTGGGCGAAGTTCTTGACGGGCTGATGGTTGAGGCGTCCCAGTACTCCGACCAGATCGTGAGTCCGGCATACATAGCTGAAGAAGGACAGGGGATACTCCAGAGTGCCGCAAAGATTGCTGAGAGTGATCTATCAAAGACTCTACCCAAAATCCCCGGTCTTGAGGAGGCTAAAGAGAAGGAGAAAGAGGGTTTGCCGACCTGAACCTTTTTAACCATTATAATGCGATTTGGGCAATTTTCACATCTTATTTTTATCTTTTGATTTAATTAATTATTATTTTTTTATTATTTGTTAATTTTTTATCGATAGGTTTTTGTTGAGTGGTTTTGTTGATCGTCGGACTTTCGGCTCATTCTCCAAATGGGTTGCCCTTCTCCAGTATGTTCTCCTTGATCTCCCTGTGCCTGCTCGCCAGGTAGCCTTTCTCAACAAGCCTCGACTTTAGGCGCTCAACCATTTTGGGCACGTCAATTTCAAGCGGGCACACCTCCTTGCACCTCCCACATTTTGTGCATGCGTCGATCGCAGCCGCAACGCTCTCCTCGCCTGCCGTGAAGGCACTCCAGATGATCCCTATTCCACCGAAGTAGTTGTGACCGAATGATCCCCCGAGTACCCTATACACTGGGCACTCGTACATGCAGCCTCCGCACCTCAAGCAGTAGAGGGCCTCCTTCATCACCGGGTCCCTCAGCATGCGGCTCCGTCCATTGTCTAAGAAGATGACGTGGAGCTCCTTTGGTCCATGTGCGCCGTAAACCAAGGTCTTCTCTATGTCGGCGGTCCTGCTTGGGCTTGTGATCATCGAGACGTAGGCAGACATCAGCACGCCGGTCGCGTAAGGGGGGAGGACCTGCACGACCTTGAATGCGTCCTCTAGCGTTGGGACAATTTTTTCTATCCCGGTGACGCATATGTGCACCGGTGGGGCGTTGCTCACAAACCTGGCATTCCCCTCGTTCTCTATTATGAAGAGCGTGCCTGTTTCAGCGGCGACGACATTTGCCCCTGTGATTCCGATGTCTGCCCTGCAGAACTTTTCCCTCAAGTACTCCCTGGCAAAGCCCACGAGCTCTGGGATGTCAGGCTTGACCTCCCTCCCCACAAGTTTCGAGAATGTGCGCGCGACCTCTTCCTTGGGCACGTGGACCGATGGGTTGATGATGTGGGTGGGCTTTTCACCCCTTATCTGTATTATGAACTCGCCCAGGTCTGTCTCAAAGATCTTGTTTCCCTTTCTCTCCAGGGCTTCGTTAAGGTGTATCTCCTCTGTGACTAGAGATTTTGACTTCACAACAGTCTTGTTGCTCCCGACCAGCTCGTCGAATATCTTTCTGGCTTCTTCGGCATCCCTAGCAAAGTATGCGTTCCCGTGAGACTCTGTGATTCGCTCTGAGGCGATTCTCCTCAGCTCGTCCATCTGCTCTATCGCAGATTCCTTTATCTTCCTCACTTCCTTACGCGTCTTCTCTAGGTGGGGCAGGCAGGCGAGGGCGTAATCCCTTGCCGCGGTGTAGGAGGAGACCGCCCTGGAGAGCCCGCGCCTCCTGTTCTCGTCGTAGAGCCACCTCATGAACTCGTCCCTTTTTGATGAGAACCATTCATCAGACATTCTAACCACCCCAAGCCCTCAGGAGTAGTTCCGGTAGATCCATGACCTGGATCTTTGTCTTCCTGTTGTTGTTAGCCTCTGCAAAGTTGTACTTGCAAAATGGGCAAGCCGTGACGACAATCTCAGTGCCCTCTGAAAGTTCTCCGAGCGCTGATTTTGCCACCTCCAAAGACACTTCAGGGAAAGCAGATCGCACGCCGCCGCCTGAGCCGCAACAGAGGGCCTTGTTACGGTTGTATTTGAATTCCAGAAGCTCGACTTTGGGTATCATTTTGATCAGCGCCCTAGGCTCCTCGTAGACCCCCATGTGCCTGCCAAGGTGGCAGGGGTCATGGTAGACCACCTTGGCGTCTATGGGTCGGAGGTGATCTTTGAGCCTGTCGCGGATGCTGAAGAGAAACTGGGAGATGTGCCGGACTTCGAAAGGGACAGATCTGAAGGCTTTTGCGTAATCCTGGGACATGGTCCTGAAGCACCCGGGACAGCCCGTCACAACCTCCTTAACCCCAAGGGAGGAGATCCTCTCGATCGTCTTCCTAGAGACCAAGATGGCATCAGGTGTCTGGCCAGTCCTGTAGAGGACAGATCCGCAGCAACCCTCGTCCTCGCCCAAAGTCGTGTAGTCAACTTTCATCAAGGTTAGGAGGCGCTCTATAGAGTCCGCAATGCTCTTTGTCCTGTACCTGGACATGCATCCCTTCCAGTAAAGAACCCTTTGAGCCATGATGATCAGACCTTATAATCTTCAAGCGCCCTCTATTAAAACATAGTGCAATTGATCTAGCTCAAGCACCTGATTTTGGCCCTCACTGTGTGGCGTCGATTTTCAAGTAAAATATCAAAAGTGGAAGAAGTTTTTCTTTGGCTTTACTTCCTGGTCGAATTCCCTTGCTAGCTCCTCCAAGAGCTCTCTCTGCCTCGGAGAGAGGCTTGTAGGTACTTCTACATTGACCCTGATCATCAGGTTTCCCCTGCCATACCCGCCAAGCTTGGGCATGCCCTTCCCCTTTATCCGCAGGACCTCCCCCGGCTGGGTGCCAGGCTTAATGTTGACCACCACGTCTCCGTCAAGGGTCGGGACTGTGACCTCGGTACCAAGAGCTGCCTGAGGGAACCCTATCTTGAGGTCGTAGTAAAGGTCTGAGCCTCTCCTTTTGAAGTAGGGGTGTGGTCTTATTGAAATGTTGACGAAGAGATCGCCCGGCGGACCGCCGTTGGGAGACGCCTCGCCCTCGCCCCTGAGCCTGAGCTGCTGACCCTCGTCCATGCCGGCAGGGACTCTCACCGTGATGATCCTGCGCCTCTTGATTAAACCGGAGCCTCGGCACTCCCTGCAGGGGGTCTCGACAACGGTCCCGGAGCCGCCGCAGACGTTGCAAGGTGTGACTGTCACAAACCTCGCGAAGCCTGTGGTCCTCACATTCTGGATCTGCCCGGTGCCCCCGCACCTGCCACAGGTTTTTAGGGACGTGCCAGGCGCCGCCCCGGTCCCGCCGCACACATCGCAACGCTCCGTTCTTGGTACCTCGATCTCCTTCTCTGTGCCCCTGAAAGCCTCCTCCAGGGAGATCTCAAGGTTGTAGTTGAGGTCCCTTCCACGGGTCACCTGCCGGGCATAAGCGCGCCTGGCGAAGTCTCCTCCGAAGAACATGTTGAAGAGGTCGCCGATATCAAATCCAAATCCCATCTCCCTGAATATCGACTCGAAGTCTGCGCCTCGAAATATGTCCTCCTGGGTGTAGTACTGGCCGAAGTCAGCCCTGCCCAAAAGGTCGTACTGGCGCCTCTTCTCATCGTCAGATAAGACCGCGTAGGCCTCTGAGATCTCCTTGAACTTCTCTTCGGCATCAGGGGATTTGTTCCTGTCCGGGTGGTACTGCATGGCCAGCCTCCGGTAGGCGTCCTTGATCTGCTCCTTAGTAGCATTCCTCGGGACGCCCAAGATCTCGTAGTAGTCCTTCTTGCTGGCCATGCTGCCCACCAACAAAAATTGTTCAGGATTTTCTCAAACTTTGATCTATCTGCGACTCCGCCTTTTTTATCTCCATTGGTATCTGATCATACCTGTTCTGCCTTAGGAGGCACCTCACTTTACCTTGTAATCGGTGTCCACCACCTTTTCGCCGCCGGCAGTTTTTTCGGCTCCGCCCTGCGCTGCCCCTTGCCGGGTAGCCCTCTGGGCCTGCTGCTGGTACACCGTGGCGCCGATCTCTTGAAGTGTGCGGGAGAGTTCGTCCATCTTTGCCTTTATCTTGTCGATCTCCTTTGTGGGCATGACTTCTTTCAGCGCGGCGACGGCTTTGTCGATCCTGTCCTTCTGGTCCTGAGAGAGCCTGTCACCAAGGTCTCTCTTTGTCCTCTCGGCGGTGTAGATGACGGAGTCTGCCATGTTGAGCGTCTCTGCGAGCTCCTTCTTCTTCTTGTCCTGCTCCGCGAACTGCTCAGCCTCCTTGATGAGGCGTTCCTTCTCCTCCTTAGAGAGCTTTGTTGAGGCGGTGATCGTTATCTTGGCCTCCTTCCCAGTGCCAAGGTCCTTGGCGGACACGTGGAGTATGCCATTGGCGTCTATGTCAAAGGTGACCTCTATCTGCGGGACCCCGCGCGGCGCCGGTGGGATGCCCTCAAGGTTGAACATTCCAAGGGAGACGTTGTCTGCAGCCATGGGTCGCTCGCCCTGGAGCACATGGATGGTAACGGCGGTCTGCATATCGGCTGCTGTGGTGAAGATCTGACTCCTCCTGCAGGGTATCGTGGTGTTCCTCTCGATTATCTTGGTAAAGATCCCGCCAAGAGTCTCCACGCCTAGTGAGAGCGGTGTCACGTCCAGAAGCAGGATGTCCCTGACCTCGCCGGTGAGGACCGCGCCCTGTATGGCAGCCCCGATTGCCACGGCCTCCATCGGGTCGACGCCCCTCTCCACGGGCTTGCCCATGAACCTCTCAATCATCCTCTGGACAAGGGGCATCCTGGTGGTCCCTCCGATCAGTATGATCTTGTCGATCTGATCGGGCGTTAGCTTCGCGTCCTCCAGAGCCCGCATTATAGTCCTCTCGGTGCGCCTGACGATGGGCTCGGCGAGCTCCTCAAGCTTAGCCCTGGTGAGGGTCATGTGGAGGTGCTTTGGACCCGAGGCGTCGGCATATATGAACGGGAGGTCTATATCGGTGGTCATCAGCGTCGAGAGCTCTATCTTCGCCCTCTCGCAGGCCTCCTTTAGCCTAGCCATGGCAGTTTTGTCTGTTCTCAGATCGATCCCGGTCTGTTTCTTGAACTCCTCAATCACGTATTCCATTACGGCCTTGTCTATGTCAGCACCGCCAGTCTCTGTGTCCCCGCTGGTGGAAAGGACTTGGAAGACACCCTTGCCGAAGTCCATGACTGTGACGTCGTGTGTCCCCCCGCCGAAGCTGAAGACAAGGATCTTCATTTCCTTGTCGAGCTTGTCGATCCCGTATGCTAAGCACGCAGCTGTTGGCTCGTTTATGATCCTGAGGACTTCGAACCCGGCGATCTCGCCCGCGTCCTTTGTCGCCTGGCGCTGGTTGTCGTTGAAGTGCGCCGGGACGGTTATCACAGCCTTCTTTATAGGAGTTCCCAAGTTTGCCTCTGCGTCCTTTTTTATCTTTTGGAGTATGAAGGCAGAGATCTGCTGTGGCGTGTACTCCTTGCCAAAAATTTTCACCCGGTAGTCGGTGCCCATCTTTCTCTTGATCTCGAAGACGGTACCTTCGGGATTGGCGGTTGCCTGGCGCTTTGCCGGCTCCCCGACGAGCAGCGTGCCGTCTTTTGTGAAGGCTACGACCGACGGGAACATCTTGCCGGCTACCGTAGGTCCCTCCGCGCTGGGTATCACTATTGCCTTGCCGCCCTCAAATATCGCGGCGGCGGAATTTGTGGTTCCTAGGTCTATACCAAGGACTTTTTCTCCAGGCTGGATCTTACTCATTTGAATCGCCCTCCTTTTCAATTAAATTTACTTTTTCTGATTTGGTAATTTTTTCTTTTTCAGTTTCATATTCAGTTTCAGTTTTCCTCTCGAGTTCAGTTAGTTTTTTATTTTCACCTTCAGGTTCCTTCTGAGGGGTTGAGCTTGATTTCTTTGAGATCTTTACCACGCTCGGTCTGATGACCCTCCCGCCCATAACATAGCCCTTCCTTACCTCCTCCAAGACAACGCCGTCCGAATCCCCATCCACGACACAAGCAACTTCATGAACTGAAGGGTCGAAGGGCTTTCCAACGCACTCGATCTGGGAGACGCCCTCCCCCGCTAAAACCTTCTTCAACTTTTTGAGGGTCATCTCAACGCCATCGATAAGCGTCTCAACAGAGCCAGAAGATTTCGCGTTCTTTATAGCCATTTCCAATTCATCCACAACATCCAAAAGCCCAAGGACTATGCGCTCGCTGGACTGCCGCCTGATCTCCTCAATCTGGCGGTCCATCCTCTTCCTGAAATTTTCAAAGTCAGCCTGCATGTACTTAAGTCGGTTCAGGTAGTCCTCGGAGCGCCTCTTCTCCTCCTCCAGCGCAGCCATCAGGGCACCTATCTTCTCGGCTTCGCCCTTTGTCTCCTTTTTTTCGCCCTCAGCCGGGGATTTGACCTTATTCTCATTTTCTTTTTCTTTTTCCTTTTCAGTCTCATTTTCCTTTTCATTTCTTTTTTCTTCTGGTTTATTTGGCACCGAAGTATTCTGTGTTTGTGGGTTATCCAAGGGGCACCACCCCAAACCGAGGTGAGGATTTCGGATTTAATATATCGCACACAAATATATATCTTATTGTTACCGCCACAGCATTTGCTGTTGTATCATTGTGACCATACTGCCTTTTTGTCTTTCATCTCATCTCCACCTTTATCTTTATCTTTTATTATCTTCGCATTCAACTTTGAGCTCATCTTTGATTTTGCCTGTATCTTCATCCTTATCGTCATCTTTACCCGTTGCCTTTACCTTTTCTCCAACTGCTTTTATTGTATGTTGCTATTATCACCACACCTTATTGCCGCACTCGCTGAGCAAGACAACGGAATTTAATGCAGAATATTTAATTTGGTGAGGGCTCATTCGCCGCGCCTGAACCTCTCGCTCAGGGAGACCCGCTTACCGTCCTTGACATAGGTTATGGTAGTCTCGAGCCTGACGCGGAGCCCTAGGTCGTAGAACAACGTGTACAGATCTTCACCAGAGATGGTCTCGTTCAGCTTACCGCTTCTGTACAGCCTCGCCAGGTAACGCACCACTTCCTTGGCTGCCTCAGGGTACTGTGACAAGGCGGCGTCCAGCACCTCAGGCCCCCTGTCTGTGAGCTTTGACCTTACCAGCGTCAGATCGTCCACCTCGGGCTTTGGCTGTGGTTTCTGCTGCAGGGCAGCATACTTCCGCTGGAGCTCGAGCATCTTCTTGAACTTAATTGCGGCTAGTTCTTTGTCTTCTTCCGACATGGCATTGCCCCCAACAAAATAACAGGAGGAGGGAAATAAGGATAGTGATATAATGAGGGGCAACTGTGAATTAAAATTGAATTTGACAGCAATGTATTAAAAAGCAATATTAGGAAAGTGTTAATGGTGATGACGACGGGTTTTTCCATAAAAATTCTGACCGCAGTCTGCGGATCCCAAAGGAGCACTATGAGGGCACTATATTGGAGCCTTCCAGTATCCACTCCTCAATCACAGAGAGGTAGTTTTCACCAGACTATAACGTAGCTCTGGATCTTATCGTCGTAGCTAGGAATCACATAACCATTTTGTGCCGCGTAAGACTCCCCGATCTTAAGTGTGACTATGTCGTCGTATTGTGGCTCAACGAAAACGAGACCACGGTTCGTTGTGTTGAAGCAGACCACTGCGTGGGCGCTATCCTTGAATTTTATGTAAACGAAGCCACACCTGTAACCTGCCTCAAATGCGTTGTTCTTGACGTCTGCGGCGAAGTTGATACATGTGTAGGAGGGTGTGTATGGGTTGCGGTCGGTCTTGTCGTCTGCCAAGAATGATAAAAGTTCAAGGAATGTCGGATCTCTGAGTGTGTAGCCAGTCCCAGCGCCGTCTAAGACCCCTTTCTGGTAGCCCTCGTTGTATCCCACTTCGTAGCCCAGCTCGTAGCCCGTCAGGTTCCCCTTGGCATACCCGTGCGAAAATCCCAGACCATAGCCGCTCTTGTTGCCCAGCCCGTAACCAAATGAACTCCCTTTTAGGAAGCCAGATTCAAAGCCGCTCGAATTTCCCAGAAGGTACCCTTCGGAGAACCCAAGGTCGTATCCCTTCTGGATCCCGCTCATGTAGCCGTAGCTGTATCCCAAATAGCCCACAGCCAATAAACCCAAAATTATCAGCAGGAACGATGCAACTTCTCCCCAACGCATATACAACACACAGAGATACATCTCATCCGGAGCATAATAGGCTTATCCATCCAGTTGTAAGACCGATAGTCAGAGTGGATGGTCGTTGATGAATTTGGATCGGACAGGAATGAGATAGAAATTAAGGATGGTTCTATTCAGGATCTGTTAAGGGCAGATGCTAAATGGAATACAACTTTGCACTCGTACTGGGGGGCGGAAAGTTTGGGACCCTCGCATTTAAGGCGCTGGTCAGAAGATGCAGGCGCGTTGTGGTGGTAGACAAGGACCCAAATTGCCTTGCGAGCAAGGCCCTGCGCATGGTTTGTAGCGACCCTTCCAGGTGCGAGATCGGGGCGAGGCTGGTTTTGGGGGACGCGGCTGCTTATGCTGCGGAGATCATGAGGAGGGGCAAAATTCCGGAGATAATCATACCTGCAATCCCTGGCAATTCCATGGCCATGCTCTTCGCTAGGTGGCTCTCAGAGATGGGGTTTTTGGTTGCGCCAAACCCTGAGTTGTTTGAGAGAGCTTCGGTCGAAGTCCCGAAGGATGTTGTGCTCCTCGAGGACAAAAAATTCGGAACAATGGTTCTATCCAACGCCAAGGGGTTCACTTGTAATCCAAGGTGTGACGGGCCTGAAATTTGCCCTGTGACGGGAGAAAAAATTAAACCCATATACCCCATCCTGACGAATATCGGTTTTTGTGACCACAGGTCGATCTTCGGAAGCACCCTCATTGCCAGAGGCGTTGGAGCAGTGGACGGAAATGAGGTATACAGCGAAATTACGAGGCTGCCAAGGGACAGGGAAAATTACACGCTCTGTGTGGGGACCGCCTGCAATTGCCACGGAATAGTTACTTTCATGAGGTGTTCAAAACAGCAGGGTTGAAATCCAAAGCCTTATGACACCTCCAGCATATCTATTTTTGAGGTAAACATCGTGATGGGAGTTCAGACGGGCTTGCTGCATATTGGAACTATTACAGAATTGGAGACGGCTCTCGGGATGTTGCTCTCAGCGAGAGAGACCTTGGGGAGAGGTTTCAGCACTGGCGAAAATAAGGAAAGGAAAGCCCGACCAAAAACAGGAGGGTCGCAGGTTGTCTTGATGTTTGACGGGCTCTGTGAGCCTTACAATCCAGGTGGCATCGCCACATATGGTTTCGTGGTTTATCAGGATGGGATGAAAATTTATGAGGAGGGAGGGATTGTTGGCGCAGGGATCCTGGGGGATGACGTCTCAAATAACGTCGCTGAGTACACTGCCCTAATCAAAGGGATGGAGCACATCATAGAGTCTGGCTACAGAGGCCCTCTGATCGTGAGAGGTGACAGCCAGCTAGTGATCAGGCAGATGCTCGGGGAGTACGCCGCGAGGGCGAGGCGCCTCACCGGACTTCACGAGAGGGCAAAACAGCTGGTCCAGCATTTTGAGAGAGTCGCCTTTGAGTGGGTTCCGAGGGAGGAAAATGCCGATGCTGACAGGTTGTGCAGGGCGGCATATGAGAATCTCATACGCAAAATGAGAGAGGCGATGGGCGAAAAAATCAAGAAAGTGTAACCAGAGAAAGAGAAATTACTTGGAGTAGTTGAATGTTCGTTTGTTACAAATGAGTCTTTAAATTAAAAAATCATAGAAAATAATGGGGGGCGCCCATGAAAAAAATAGTGGCGCTATTCGGACTGTTTCTCTTAGCGGCAGCCATAATGCCAGCAATCACGGTCGGCGGTGGATTCGACGAGTACGGTTACAACTACGAGGCTAGGATCTTTGTCGGAAAGGCGGACGGGGTTGACAGGGTGCTAGACGGAAAGGTGTGGGGTGACCCAACCTATGCCAATGACTGGCTTGTGATGAAGTGGAGTAAGGCCTGAGATGAAGCAAGGTTCCATGGTGCGGATTGGACGCCTGAAGCCTGGTGCACTAATGAGTGGAACGGGGATGTACCTGACGGCTCAGGAGAGGTCTGGCACTACAAGATAATATGGGTCGGTCCTCAGCTAGAGAATAGCCCATACTGGCGGGAGGGCGGGTACCCCATCTGGGGTCAGTTCGAGGTCATAATGGACCATGGAACAGCGGACGGGGTGCATTCCTGGTACGCCTTGGCTACGCCTGCTGGCCTCGGTGGACCTTAGGAGTGATTGAGGGCGGGCTGCCAACCTTTTTTATTTTTATTTTACTTTATTTTACTTTATTTTCATTTTCTCCATGGAGTGTTCTATTTTTAGAATGGGCCGTTCAAATCCATAGCATAAAATGTTCTCTAGTGGATTGTAATTTAGGTAACAGCCATGATCCAATCAGTGAGACATAAGAAATCCACAATTACGATTGTTTTAGTATTTTCAATTATCCTGATGCCCTAAGTCAACCATCAGATGACAGCCTGAGGCGCTTCTCTGGAATTGAAGAGCTGGAAAGTTTTCTTAAGGGTAAGTCTTCTGGATCAAACATCTTCATCAAGGGAGGCCCATGGCTGGGCATTACTGCTATGGAGGGCAACCTAAGAGATTCAAACGGGAACATGTATTTCTCAAATTCTTATACTTCATCCTACACCTACGCCTCACCCTCCACCTACTCCACAACAAACATCCAAGTTTCCGGGGTTGATGAGGCGGACATTGTGAAGAGTGACGGAAGGTACCTGTACATTTCATCAGGAGATACTGTGTACATTGTTAAAGCATACCCTCCCGAGGATGGGAAAATAGTTTCAAGATTAAACTTGAGAATGCTTACCAGCCCCAGATCTACGTCCGCGGAGACAGGCTCGTGGTCATCGGAAGCGCCCAGCCTATTGCCCTTACAAAGCTCCATTCCCCACCCTCGCCCATTTCATTTGTTGTGGTTTACGACATCTCGGACAGGAGTTCGCCAGTCGTTGTTAGGGAGTTGACTATCAACGGGAGTTTGAGCGGCTCCAGGATGATAGGAGACTACGTCTACATCGTTTCTAACAAATGGCCCTATGCATATGCCTATAATGAAAAGGAGATGAAGATCGATCTTCCCTCCTACTCATTGGACGGTTTGACAAAGGAGATCCCCCCTGAGGAGATCTACTATATAGATTCTGAGGAGAGTCAATTCGCCTTCATCACAGTGATATCACTAAATGTGGTGGACGAGAACATCCCGCCATCTGACGAGACTTTGTTGGCGGGAGTCTCTTCGTGTATGTATGTCTCTCAAGAGAACATGTACCTCGTCACCCATCAGTTTCGACCCGTAGTAATAACCCATAACATTATGCCAATTAAAGAATGGAGGGAGGAGAGCGTCGTCTACAGATTCGGGCTTAGAAACGGAAAGATCACGGTTGAGGCCAGGGGGTCAGTCCCAGGTCAAGTACTAAACCAGTACAGTATGGACGAGTATGGGGGATACTTCAGGATAGCAACAACCAAGTGGTCTTCCCTCAGTTCTAGGGTACCTGAAGATACCTGGGTACTTTAGCTACCTCCACCCATTGGACAGGGATTACATAATAGGGGTGGGAAAGGAGGGGGACAACGTGAAGCTCTCCTTGTTTGATGTGAGCGACGTCAAAGCACCAAAGGAGGTCGCGAAGTTCGGGATGAGGTTCCTCTATTCCGACTCTGAAGTACTCTACGACCCTAAGGCTTTCCTGTTTGACGCCAAGAAGGAGCTGCTCTCTATACCACTTACCTGGAGTGAGGGCAAATCGGTGATCAGGTACTTCAGGGGGGCGTGTGTCTTCAACCTGACAATTGATGGAGGTTTTGTCCTGAAAGGGATAATACTCCACCAGAATGACCAGGAGGGTGTCAGGAGGATAATGTACATAGACGACGTCCTGTACACGATCTCAAAGAGTCAGGTGCGGATGAGTGACCTTGAAACTCTTGACCCTATTAAGAGTGTGGATCTCATTTGACACTCTCCACGACTAAAGTCGGGAGATTCTTGCTTCTGGGGTGATCATTGGTCGGTTCTTCACAGCCCTTCTAGGCTCCCACCTCATACCATCCCACCTCAGAAGCAATGGGTGTGCCACCACCCAGTTAACGCCACCTCCATGGAGGTGGCCTATGTTTAGGACCCCTACAGCGTCCCTATTCCCCTCTAATCCGCAATATAGACATCTGAAGAGCCTTCCTCTTGTTATTATGTCCTCAGAACAGCAGAATGGGCACTCGCTCGATGTTTTATATTCGCTCTTCTCCTCCACCTCTATGCCGTACTCTTCGGCTTTCTCCCTGAGCCTTCTAACTATGTATTCGAAGGACCAGAAGTTGTTCACCATGGCGTTTGCTTTACTGTTATTGTGGCTTTTTGTTCTTATATTCTTCAATCTTCCGAGAATTATTTTTGAAATGCCGAGCTGATGGGCATCTTCAACTATGGTCTTTGTCATGGCGTTCACGGCATGTCTGAACCTCCTCTGGCGCTTTCTGTAGAGTCTTCTGAGCTTCCTCGATGTCCTGGTGCCGTTGGTTCTTGCCAGCCTGCTCTGCTCTCTTGATATCTTTCTTGTCCAGTACCACCAGTCCGATAGGATTCTTTTGCCTGAGAAGGATATTGGTTGCTTTAAGCCTTCGAACCATATTGTCGCCAAGTTTATCACTCCCAGATCGATGTAGAGTGGCTTTTTGCCTCCTTTGGGTGGAGGCTCCTCTAAT
>Ga0080004_1119774_pt1 | contig 80943 bp, 77 predicted proteins | sample WasSprMetagenome_FD_69207 | JGI IMG/M metagenome (GOLD analysis project Ga0080004, IMG submission 69207) | Sulfidic aquatic microbial communities from Washburn Spring, Yellowstone National Park, USA - WS (SPADES assembly) (version 2) | ecosystem: Environmental > Aquatic > Thermal springs > Hot...
TTTTATAATATCTGAATAATTTGATTTATTCTTCGCTCAGTTAATTTTGACTTTTGACTTTTGATTTTATTTAAACATGCCGGTAGAAAAATCAGCCGGGGCAGTAGTTTTTAGAAGAGAAAATAATAAAATTTATTATTTGCTTTTGCATTATCCTTCTGTTTCACATCGAGCAGAAAAAGATTATTGGGATTTTCCTAAAGGACATTTAGAAAAAGGGGAAAAAGAAATTGAGACAGTAAAGAGGGAAATTTTTGAAGAAACCGGATTAAAAGAAATAAAATTTGTTGAGGGATTCAAAGAGTGGATAAAATATTTTTTCAAATATCAAGGAAAAAATATATTTAAAATTGTCACTTTTTATCTAGTCCAAACAAATAAAAAAGAAATAAAAATTTCCTCTGAGCATTTGGGTTATGAATGGCTTCCTTTTGATGAAGCAATGGAAAGATTAACTTTTAATAATGCCAGAGAAATTTTGAAAAAAGCAGACAATTTTTTAAAGAAAAAAATTTTTATTGAGAAACAGTTTTAACTATTTTTTCAAAAATTTCTGGATGGTTTTGGGCTAAGTTTGCTAAAATTTTTCTGTCCAATTCTATTTTCTTTTCTTTTAAGCCATGAATGAATTTTGAATAAGAAAGGCCAAATTTTCGACAGGCGGCATTAATTTGTGCTTGCCAAAGCCTTCTAAAATTCCTCTTTCTTTCTCTTCTGTGCCTGTAAGCATGGGTTAAAGCTTTTGTCAATGCCTGTTTTGCTAATCTGTATCTTTTTTTCCTTCCAGCCTTAAAACCTTTTACTTTTTTGAGTAATCTCTCTCTTTTTTTATGGGCGATTTTTCCTCTTTTTACTCTTACCATTTTATAATTTTAAAAATTTTTTGATTATTTTTGCCTCCGACTTTGATAAAGGAACCCACCTTTTCTTTTCTCTGATTTTCTTTCCAGATTTTTTTGCTCGGTAGTGATCCTGACCACAAACCCTTCTCAGAATTTTTCCAGTTTTTGTGATTTTGAACCTTTTTAGAATTGATTTTTTTGTTTTCATTTTCTTGAAACGATTAGCGTAAAACCTTTTGGTTCTTTTTTTATTTCCCCTTCTGTTTTTATTTCGATTAAACTTTTTAATATTCCTAAAAATTCTTCTATTTTTTTCTTTCCTAAATCGCTCAATCCCTTTTCTCTTCCTCTCAAGATCAATTCAACTTTTACCTTATTTCCTTCTTTTAAAAATTTTTCTGCCTGCCTCGCCTTAATTGCGATATCGTGCAGGGAAATGTTGAAGCTTAGCCTTATTGTTTTTGTCTCGCTGACTTTTTTTGTCCCTTTTGCCTTCTTCTTTAGCCAATAAAGGTATTTTCCAAAATCTGCTATTTTACAAACCGGTGGGTCGGCCTTTTCAGTAACTAAAATTAAATCTAAATTGCGCTCTTTTGCAATTTTGAGCGCTTCCTCTAATGAAAAAATTCCTATTTGCTTTCCTTCTTCGTCAATTACCCTTACTTTTTCTGCCCTTATTTGATTGTTGATTAATATTTTCTTTTCCAATTTTATTTTGGAGGTGTCGGGATTCGCACCCGAGTCCAGAAATTTTTGCCAAGATAGTTCTACAGGCTTAGTCCGATTTGGGAAAGCAGAAAGTAAAAAATCGGACAAAAATCTTTCTGCTTTTCAACTGATAAGGAACTTTTCCTCGATGTTATCACACCCTCTTTCCCTATCGAGGATCAGGAAAGGGATGCTGTCTTTAGGCAAAGACAGGTTGATATGCCAAGTTGGCAGTTTTTCTTTCTGGAAGTTTTACGAGTTTCCAGAGCTCGGCCTGCCTATCTTGGCAAAATTTTTCTGTCGATGCTTTTCACCCCCTTAGTCGCCTGCGTCGCTTTGCTCCAAAAAAATATAAGGAATCAATACCTTTTAAGGGCGCGGCGAATTTCCCTTTCTACCTCTCTTTTTTTAATTAACTCTCTTTTGTCAATTTTTTTCTTTCCTCTGGCTAAGGCAAATTCTAACTTTATTTTGCCACTTTTTGTAGTATACAATTTTAAGGGGATTAAAGTCAAGCCTTTTTGCTTTGATTTACCAATGAGGTAGTTAATTTCGGATTTTTTTAGCAAAAGTTTTCTCTCCCTTTCTGGATTATAATCTGGTGGAGCATTTTTTGGCTGATAAGGTGGAATATGAGTGCCAACCCAAAAAACCTCTTCGCCTTTCAAAATTACATAAGAACCAGCCAAATTTACCCCTCTCGTTTTTAGAGATTTTACTTCCTGCCCAATCAAAGAAATTCCCGCCTCAAACTTTTCCAAAATTTCATAATTAAAATATGCCTTTTTGTTTTCAGCTAAAATCCTCACTGCTTTTATTTTAACAGAAAATAAGATAAACTTAAATTGATGGTTAGAAAGAAAATCAAAAATTTAATCATAAAGTCAATAAAAGAAATTCAAAAGGAAAAAATTTTTCCAGAATTTGAAATTCCTGAAATTGAAATTGAACATCCGGAGGAAAAGATTCACGGCGATTATTCAACAAACTTTGCTTTTATTTTGGGGAAAATATTAAAAAAAGAGCCGATGGAGGCGGCCAAAATTTTAGGTTCTAGGTTAAAGGTTCTAGGTTCTAGGTTTTTTGAAAGAGTTGAAGTAGCAAAACCAGGATTCATAAATTTTTTTCTCAAAAAAGAATTTTTGCAAAAACAAATCAGAGAAATTTTAAAAAATGGAGAAAAATTTGGTCAGTTGAAAATTGGAAAAAATATAAAGACAAACGTTGAATTCATTTCAGCCAATCCGACGGGCCAATTGCACATCGGAAACGGAAGGGGAGCATTTTGGGGAGATTGTTTGGCCAATGTTTTAGAAAAAGCTGGTTTTAAAGTCGTCAGAGAATATTATGTCAACGATGCCAAAAATAGTGCTCAAATTCAAGAATTGGGCAAAACGGCTTTAGGTAAGGGGAAAAGTTATTTAACTCCTTATTTGAAAAGATTGATTTTGGAATTAAAGCCGACTTTAAAGAAGATTAAATCTGAAAGCGAAGCCGGATTTTTTTTAGCCCAAAATATTCTACAAGACATCAAAGAGTTTACTAAAGATAAGTTGAAAATAAAGTTTGACTTTTGGATTTCAGAGCAAAATTTGTATCGGGAAGGAAAAGTAAATCAAATTTATGAATTTTTGAAATCTAAAAAAATTGTCTATCAAAAAGAAGGTGCGGTTTGGTTGAACCTTTCAAAATTCAATCAAAAAGACGAAGTTTTAATCAGAGAAAATGGTCAGCCAACTTATTTTCTTTCAGACATTGCCTATCATAAATATAAAATCGATCGAGGATTTAAAAAAATTATCGATATCTGGGGAGCCGATCACCAAGGCCACGTTCCGAGGATGAAAGCAGCAATGAAAATTTTGGGCTTCAAAGGAGATTTCGATGTTTTAATTTCTCAAATTGTTAGTTTAAAAGGTAAAAAAATCTCAAAGAGAAGAGGAAAAATCGTTCCTTTAGAATGGCTGATCGATAAAGTCGGTTTGGATGTGGCCAGGTTTTTCTATTTGCAAAAGTCTTTGGATTCCCAAATGGAATTCGATTTAAAATTGGCAAAAGAACAATCAGAGAAAAACCCTGTCTATTATGTTCAGTATGCCCACACTAGAATTTGCGGGATATTAAGAAAGTCAAAAGTCAAAAATCAAAAGTCAAAAGTAAATTATCAATTATTAAGTCACCCTTCGGAATTAGAACTAATTAAACAGCTAATTAAATTTCCAGAAATTGTTGAAGATTGCGCCAAAGATTATCAATTGCAAAGAATTCCCCAATACGCTTTAGAATTGGCAACTGCTTTTCACCAGTTTTATCGTGATTGTAAAGTTTTGACAGAAAATAAAGATTTAAGAGAAGCTCGCTTGGGATTGATCTTGGCAGCAAAAATAGTTTTGAAAAATGTTTTAGATCTAATGGGAATTTCTGCTCCAGAAAGAATGTGATTAGGAAAGTTGAATTTAATCGAGAAGTACAAACGCCTTTTTATTTTGAAGAAAATTGGATAAAATGATATTCTATTAAATAGTATGGAATTAAATTTGCCAAAATTAGAGGAAAAGATTTTAAGATTTTGGAAGAAAAATAGAATTTTTGAAAAATCGATCGAAAAGAGAAAAGATTCTCCGGATTTTGTCTTTTTTGAAGGTCCGCCGACTGTTAACGCCGAGCCGGGCGTCCACCATGTTTTGAGCAGAGTTTTTAAAGATATAATCTGCAGATACAAAACGATGAGAGGTTTTAAAGTTGAAAGAAAAGCAGGCTGGGATACTCATGGCCTGCCAGTTGAATTGGAAATCGAGAAGAAATTAGGGTTAAAAACAAAAAAGGATATTGAAAAATATGGGATTTCAAAGTTTAACAAAAAATGCCGAGCCTTGACTGATTTTTATATTAGAAAATGGGAAAAATTAACAGAAAGGATTGGATTTTGGTTAGATTTGAAAAACCCCTACATTACTTACAGGCCAGATTACATTGAAACATTGTGGTGGATATTAAAGCAGGCCTATCAAAAAGGTTTGTTGTACGAGGATTATAAGGTCGTTCCTTATTGCCCTCGCTGCGGCACTTCTCTTTCTAGCCACGAAGTTGCTTTGGGTTATGAAAGAATAAAAGAACCCTCAATCTATATAAAATTTAAAATACCAAACACCAAATCCCAAATCCCAAACACTTATTTATTGGTTTGGACAACAACTCCTTGGACATTGCCAGGGAATGTTGCCATTGCCGTAAATCCAAATTTTGATTACGTGAAGTTAAAATCTGGAAATGAAATTTTCATTTTAGCAAAAGAGAGGATAAAGCCAGCAAACCTTGAAGGTGAAATTTTAGAAGAGTTTAAAGGAGAAAAGATTTTGGGATTGGAATACGAACCTCTTTATCCTCAACCTTTAACCGAAAATCAAGGAGCGACAATCTATAAAGTTTTGCCAGCTGATTTCGTTTCTTTAGAAGAAGGAACTGGTTTAGTCCATATCGCCCCTGCTTTTGGTGAAGAGGATATGGATTTAATAAAAGATCAAAATGCAAAAATCAAAAACCAAAAAGATAAATTTCCGATTTTAATGACAGTCGATTTGGAAGGAAAAATGGTTACTCCTTCTTATAAATGGAATGGAATGTTTGTTAAAGAAGCAAACCCGTTGATAATCGAAGATTTAAAGAATAGAAATTTGCTTTTTAGAGAAGAAATTTATGAACACGATTATCCTTTTTGTTGGAGATGCCACAGCCCCCTTTTGTACTACGCAAAAAAGAGTTGGTTTTTGAAAATGTCTGCTTTGAAGGAAAGGCTGATCGAGAATAACAAAAAAATAAATTGGATTCCCGAATATTTAAAAGAAGGAAGGTTCGGTGAGTGGTTAAGGGAAGTTAAAGATTGGGCTCTATCAAGAGAAAGATATTGGGGAACTCCTTTACCAATTTGGAAATGCCAAAAATGTCAAAATTTAGAAGTTATTGGTTCGATAAAAGATTTGATTTCAAAAAAATCTTCGAATAATGTCTATTACATTTTCAGGCACGGCCATTCGTTAAGGCAAGAAAGAAAAATTGCTTCTTGCTGGCCAGAGAAAAAACCTCTTTCCTTAACTAAAAAGGGAAAAGAGGAAGTTAAAAAAGCAGCCTCAGAATTGAAAAAAGAAAAAATTGACTTGATTTTCTCTTCCGATTTAAAAAGGGCAAAACAAACAGCAGAAATTTTGGCAAAGGAATTAAAAGCGAAGGTCATTTTTGATAAAAGGTTAAGAGAATACAACGTTGGAATTTTCAACGGAAAAGATCCGAGTTTGTCCTGGCAATACATTGAGAAAAAGAAAGATCCTCTTTTTGCTAAGGTTCCAAAAGGGGAGAGTTTGGTTGATGTCAGAAAAAGAATGTATTCTTTTTTGAAAGATACAGAAAGGAAATTTAAGGGTAAAAAAATTCTAATCGTTTCTCACGAACTTCCTTTGACAATTTTGGAAGGAACTTTAAAAGGCCTTTCTTTGAAAGAAATTTTAAATAAGAGGAAGAGCGGAGAATTTAAGACTTTAAAAACTGCCCAGTGGAGAAAGATAGAATTTAAAAACCTTCCTCTAAACGAAAGGGGAGAGATCGATTTTCACCGACCTTTTGTCGATCAAGTCTTTTTCTTTTGCCCAAAATGCCAAGGAGAAATGAAAAGGGTTTCAGAAGTGATAGATTGCTGGTTCGATTCTGGAGCGATGCCTTTTGCTCAAGCTCATTGGCCTTTTTTTGAAATTCCAAATTTTAAGCCACCAAAATTATTTCCGGCAGATTATATTTCAGAAGCGATAGACCAAACCAGAGGTTGGTTTTATACTTTGCATGCCATCTCTTCATTGCTCGGTTTCGGTCCTGCTTTTAAAAACGTCATTTCTTTAGGGCATGTTTTGGATGAAAAGGGTGAAAAAATGTCAAAATCAAAAGGAAACGTTGTTAATCCTTGGTCGATTATTGAAAAATACGGAGCCGATAGTTTGAGATGGTACTTTTTTACCATCAACCAGCCTTGGGATTCAAAGTTCTTTTCAGAAAAGGATGTTGCTGAAAGTTTGCGAAAATTTGTTTTGACTTTCTGGAATTGCTTTTCCTTTTTTGAAACTTACGTTCCAAAAAAATTGCGAATTATTAATGAGGAATCAAAAATTCCGAATAACGTTCTCGATAGATGGATTGTTTCGAGGTTAAATCGATTGATTTTTAAAACCACTGCTTTCTTGGAAAAATACGATGTGACAAACGCCGCTCGTTCGATCGAAGATTTTGTTATTAACGATCTTTCGCTTTGGTATATAAGGAGGTCGAGGAAAAGGTTTCAAAAACCACAGAGCGAGGAAGAATTAAAAGAAGCATCAAAAGTTTTGGGTTTTGTATTATTAAATTTGAGCAAATTAACAGCACCATTCATTCCTTTTTTAAGCGAATACATCTTTCAACGTTCAACTTTCATCTTTCATCGTTCAGAAAGTGTTCATTTGGAAGGTTGGCCATTGGCTAAAAAAGAATTGATAAATGAGGAATTAGAAATGAAAATGGAAAAAGTTAGAGAAATAGTGGCTTTGGCTTTAGCTGAAAGAAAAAAGGCAAAAATAAAGGTTAGGCAACCTCTGGCTTTACTTAAAATCAAAGATCAAAAGTCAAAAATCAAAGATGATAAGGAATTGTTGGAATTAATAAAAGAAGAAGTGAATGTGAAGGAAATAATTTTTGATGAAAAAATTGAAAGTGAAATTGAATTGGACACAAAGATTACTCCAGAATTAAAAGAAGAAGGGATCTTAAGAGAGATAATCAGAAATTTACAAGAAATGAGAAAGGAAGCTAAATATAAACCAAAGGATTTAATTTTGATTTCTATATTTTCAACCCCAAAGCTCAAAGAAATTCTAATGAAAAATAAAGAAAAAATTCTCGAAGAAACAAAAGCAAAAGCTTTGAAAGAAGAAATAAAGCAGCCAAAGATTAAAAAAGAAGTTGAGATCGAAGGAGAAAAATTGATTTTGGCAATTAAAAAGGTCAAAAAAATTGATTGAAAATGCCAAATTTTTTTAAAAAAGAACCCGAGAAAAAGGAAATTAAAAAAAGTTTTCTTCCTTCGAGGGGTGTTTTTGGTGAAAAAATGGCTGTTTCAAGAATTGATTTTTTAAAGAAAGCATTAAAGGGTGGAAAATTCCGCGTTCCAGGCGGAGGAGGAAAAATAATAGACAAACCCCAAATTAAAAAGATGATTGAGGAAGATTTTCCGAAAACAAAATTTGGAGGTCAAATTTCAAGGAAAGAATTTGAACAAAGGATGAAAGAATTGCAGTTGGAAAAGTATAAAGCAAAGACCGCTAAGGAAAAATTTGAAATTGAGCAAAAAATAAAATTTTATCGACGTCGAATTTTAAAATAAAAATGTTCTTTCGCTATCGAACAGAGGCCTTTTCTTTTAAAAAAGAAGATACTGGAGAATTCGACGAGCTCTTTAGTTTTTATACAAAGGATTTTGGCAAGATTGAAGTTTTGGCCAGAGGAATAAAAAAAATGAAATCGAAATTGAGAGGAAGCGTTGACCTTTTCACTCTTTCCAAAATTGAATTCGTCCAAGGTAAAACTTTTAAAACCTTGACCGATGCTCTTTTGATCGAAAGGTTCAATAGCATTAAAAAGAACCTTTTTAAACTAAAATTAGTTTTTGCAATCTCCGATTTTTTAGATAGTCTTTTGATCGCTCAAGAAAAAGATGAAAAAATTTGGAATTTGATAATTGAAACTCTTTTTTTAATTGAGAATTCAAAAAACGAACTTTCGCTTTTGAGAATTTATTACTATTATTTTTTTTGGAATTTGGTTTCTTTTTTGGGTTATAAGCCAGAACTCTATTTTTGTTTTTTTTGCCAAAAAAGAATAAGACCAAATAAAATCTATTTCATTCCGAGCGAAGGAAGTCTAGTTTGCCAGAGTTGCGCAAAGAAGGGAGAAAATTTAATAAAAGTCGAACCCGAAACGATAAAAATTTTGAGGATTTTATTGGAAAAAGAGCCTACTTTTTTAAAAAAATTAAAAATTAAAAATCAATATTTTAAAGGATTGGATAAAATTACCAAAGAATTTTTCTCTTCTTTGGTTAAAAAGGAAAAATCTGATATATTAAAGTGATGAGAAAGTTCAATTTCTTTTTAATAATTTTAATTTTAGCCTTGGGTATTTCAGCCTTTTGGGTTTATCGAAGGAATATCTTTTCGAAAGAAGTTTTAAAATTGGAAATTTCTGGTCCTTCGGAAGCAAAGATGGGAGATGTAGTTGAATACATTGTCACCTATAAAAACAACGGCAATTTTCGCTTAGAAGATCCAGAATTGATTTTTGAAGCACCAGAAAATTCAATGATGCTCGAGGGAGAAAGCCCAAGGCAGATTTTGACCTCAGAAAAATTGGGCGAAGCAATCTATCCAGGAGAAGAAAGAAATTTTTCTTTCAGGATGAGGTTGATCGGTTATGAAGGAGAAATAAAAATTGCTAAAGCCACCCTTTCTTATCGGCCAAAAAATTTAAAAGCAAAAACTCAATCTTCGACTTCATTTTTAACAAAGATTGTTAACGTTCCGATAACTTTCGATTTCGACGCTCCTTCTTCGATTGCACCGGAAGAAAAATTTAATTTAAAAATTAATTATTTTTCAAACGTTGAAATTCCCATTCCCGATTTAAGGATTCTTTTAGAAATTCCCTCCGGTTTTGAAATTCTTGAATTAAACCCAAAACCTTTGGAGAATTTTGAATGGAAAATTGGCGTTTTGAATAAATCCGAAGGAGGGAGAATAGAAATTTTAGGTTCTATCTCTGGCAAGGTTGGCGAAGAGAAAATTTTCCGAGCTAAATTAATTTCTTGGCAGGAAGGAAAAACTGTTTTACTTAAAGAAATTTCAAAGGGCGTAAATTTGATAAAACCCTCGCTTTTTATTAGGCAGGAGATAAACGGAAATCCAGAGTATGTTTCCTTTCCCGGTGACTGGCTCCATTTTGAGATTTATTTTAAAAATTTGGGATACGAACCTTTAAAAAATCTCTTTTTGGTGAGCAAGTTAGAAGGAGATGCCTTCGATTTTTCTACCCTTAAAGCCGACCTTGGACTTTTTAAAGAAGGCGACAACTCAATTATTTTCGATTGGCGAAAAGTTTCAAAGCTTCAGTATTTAGCTCCGATAGACGAAGGAAAGGTTGAATTTTGGATTAAATTGAAAGACGATTTCCCTTTGACAAAGAATCCAAAAATTAAAAATACTGTCTTTTTAGCCCAAGCCAGAGAAGAATTCGAGACAAAAATTTCTTCAAAATTGGAAATCGATCAAAAAGGATACTTCAGGACCGATTTGTTCGAAAGCTTTGGTTCACTTCCTCCAGAAGTTGGAAAGGAAACTTATTATGTCATAGTTTGGCAAGTTAAAAATTATTACAACGATGTTAAAAATGTAAAGGTAAGAGCAACACTGCCTCCTGAAGTTAATCTGACTGGAAAAATTTTACCCGAAACAGAAGCATCAAAATTCTCTTTCGATCCTCAGTCAAGAGAAATTGTTTGGTCCATTGGAGATTTGGAAGCTGGCAAGGGAATAACAAATTTGCCAGCGACGATCGATTTTCAAATTTCATTTAACCCGACCCAAGAACAAAGAGGAAAAACTCCCGATATAATTTCTGAAGTAAAAGTCACTGGCGAAGACGCATGGACTGGCCAAACTCTTCAATCGACAGATTCTCCGATTAACACAACCTTGCCAGACGACGAAACAGTAACCGAAGAAATGGGAATCGTTAAATAATCATGAGCGATGAATGCTTAGAGATAGTTGTTTTTATCTTTTTGGCAATTTTTACTTCAATTTCTTTTGCCTGGATAGAGGCAGGGATAAATAAAATTTCTTTTTTAAGCCAAGAAAAAGAATGGAAAATTTTATTTTACGAACCAAAAATTTTAAATCACTTTGCCGTTTATCATTTGACAATGGCTGTTTTGGCATTGAGCATCAATTTTAGTTATTTTTTTATCAAAATAAAAAGAGTTATCTTTAAAAAAGAATATTGGCCCTTTCTTTTTTCTCTGGGAAATTTCTTTTTTTGGGTAGCCTTAGAAGATAACATGGCAATGTTTTTTATGAAAGAACCTTACACTGAAACAAGCTGGACGAATTGGTTTTTTGGAGCAACGAAATTTTGGTTTGGCTGGTTTCCAAATTGGATTATTTTAGCTTATTCGATAGCATTAATCTGTTGGTCGATCTCAATTTGGAAGGTTAAAAAAAGAAAAACAAATTAAGCTTTTTATTTTTCTGTAAAAAAGATAAAATTAAATCGATGGAAAAATTAATGGAAAAAATTATCTCTCTTTGTAAAAGGCGAGGTTTTATCTTTCAATCATCAGAGATTTATGGTGGGATTGGTGGTTTTTATGATTTTGGTCCTCTCGGAGTTGAAATGAAAAACAACATTAAAAAGCTCTGGTGGAAAAACATCGTTCAAGAAAGGGAAGAGGTTTTTGGAATCGATGCTTCGATAATAATGAACGCTAAAGTCTGGGAGGCATCCGGCCACAAAAAGGGTTTTACCGATCCTTTAACTGAATGCAAAAAATGCCACAAAAGGTTCAGGGCCGATCACTTAATTGAAAAATTGAGAGAATCTGGGAAATTCGATGAGCACGGAGTTTTTAGTCAAAAAGAACTTGAAGATATTAACAAAATAATAACTAAACTCAAATGTCCTGAATGCCAAGGCGAATTGACTCCAGTTCGTCAATTCAATTTGATGTTCAAAACTTTCGTCGGCCCGGTTGAGGAAGAATCGGCCATTACTTTTTTAAGGCCAGAGACGGCCCAAGGAATTTTCGTCAATTATAAAAATATTTTAAGTACCCAAAGAGCGAAACTTCCCTTTGGCATCGCTCAAATTGGTAAGGCCTTCAGAAATGAAATAACGCCAGGAAATTTTGTTTTTCGGACGAGAGAATTTGAGCAGATGGAATTGGAATATTTTGTAAAGCCAGGAGAAGATAAAAAATTTTTCGATTACTGGATAAAAGAGAGGATGGAATGGTACATAAAAGATTTGGGAATAAAAAAAGAAAATTTGAGGATCAGAGAGCACAAGAAAGAAGAATTAGCCCATTATGCCAAGGCCTGCGTTGATATAGAATATAAATTTCCCTTTGGCTGGGCTGAAATTGAAGGAATTGCCAACAGAAGCGATTTCGATTTAAAGCAGCATCAAAAATTTTCAGGGGTTGATTTAAGGTATTTTGACGATGTCGAAAGAAAATATTATTTCCCTTATGTGATTGAACCATCTTGCGGAGTTGAAAGAATATTTTTGGCTCTAATTTGCGATGGTTATCAAGAAATAAAAGGCGGGAGGACAAAGACAACAAAGCCAACTAAAGAAGTCGAAATATTGTTAAAACTCGACAAAAAAGTTGCTCCGATCAAAGTGGCAGTTTTACCTTTAGTTAAAAATAAGCCAGAATTAGTTAAAAAAGCAAAAAAAGTTTATCAAATGTTAAAGCCCCATTTTGTTTGTCAGTACGATGAGGTGGGTTCTATTGGCAGGAGATATCGAAGGTTGGATGAAATCGGAGTTCCCTTTGCCTTGACCGTCGATTTCGAGAGTTTAGAAAATGATGACTTGACGATTAGGGATAGAGATACGATGGAACAAGAAAGGGTGAAAATTAAAGATTTAATCGATGTTTTGAATGAAAAATTATCTTAAAGGTCGAAAAAATAAAATTTAACATGCCAATAATAAAAATAAAAGAAATCATTGGCATTTCTGAAAAAAGTTTCGAAGACGCAATAAAAGAAGCAGTAAAAATAATTTCAGCAGAAAGGAAAAATGTCAGCGGGGTAAAGGTTGTTGGTTTGAATTTGGATATAAAAGACGGAAAGATCGTCGCTTATAAAGCAAACTTAAAATACGCCTATTTGTGGGAGAAAAAGCTCCAAAAAAGATAGAATGTTTGAAAAAGCTAAATTAAAAAACGGCCTAAGAATTCTTTTTATTCCTCAAAAAAATACTCAGGCAGTGACGATTTTGGTTTTGGTTAAGACTGGTTCGAAGTATGAGAGAAAGGAAATCAACGGAATTTCCCATTTTCTAGAACACATGTGCTTTAAAGGAACAAAAAAGTTTCCTTCGCCAGTTGCTGTTGCCGAAGTGATGGACAGAGTCGGCGGAATTTACAATGCCTTTACAGACCAAGAATACACTGGCTTTTTTGCTAAGGTTGAATCTTCCCAATTTGATCTTGCTTTCGATTGGATATCGGAATTGTATTTAAATCCTCTATTGCCTAAAGAAGAGATTGAAAAGGAGAAAAAAGTAATAATCGAAGAAATTAACATGATCCACGACAATCCGATGAGCTACGTTGGAGTTTTATGGTTAAAGTTGCTTTACGGAGATCAGCCAGCTGGCTGGGATATTGCCGGAGAAAAAGAAACAGTGATGAGGATTGACAGGGAAAAATTGAAAGATTATAGAGAAAGCCAATACGTTCCTTTAAATACTTTAATTTGTATTGCCGGTAATTTTGATCAAAAAAAAGCTAAAAAATTAATCAAGAAATATTTCTTAAAATTGAAACCAAAAATTCCATTAAAAAAAGAAAAGGTAATTGAAGAACAAAAGAAACCGGAATGTCTTTTAGAATACAGGGAAACTGATCAAACCCACCTTCTTTTAGGAGTAAGGGGTTACAATTTATTCCATCCTTTGAGGTACGCAAAGGAAATTTTATCGATAATTCTTGGCGGAATGATGAGTTCGAGGCTTTTTGTCAAAATAAGAGGAAAATTGGGCCTGGCTTATTATATCAGCAGCGAAATTGAACAAAATCCAGATACTGGTTTTTTAGCAATCAAAAGCGGAGTTGACAACAACAGGGTGGAATTGGCAATTTCTTCGATCTTAAAGGAAATAAGAAAAATAAGAGAAAAAAAAGTTTCAACCTTGGAATTAAAAAAGGCCAAAGAAAATTTAAAAGGAAAATTAGCCCTTCTTTTGGAATCTTCTGATGCTCAGGCATCTTTTTTTGGTCTTCAAGAACTTTTGGAAAACAAAATTTTAACTTTGAAAGAAATTTACAAGGAAATAGACAAAGTAAATCAAAATGCGATTTTGAAAGTGGCCAAAGATATTTTTAGGCCTGAAAAGCTGAATTTGACTTTGATCGGTCCTTTTAAAGAGAAAAGGATTTTTGAAAAAATTTTAAAATTATGAATCAAAAATTAGAAATTTCTTTTGAAACGATTTTAAAGATTGCTTTTGCCATCCTCATTTTTTATTTTCTTTATTTAGTCAGGGATATTTTGGTCTTTGTTTTTTTCGGCTCAATAATTTCAATTTTATTTAACCCGGCGATCGATTTTTTGGAGGAAAAAAGATTGCCAAGAGTTTTAGCAACGATTTTTATTTACCTTTTGTTTTTTTTGTTTTTCGGTTTTTTAATTTATAGATTGGCACCGTTTTTCATTTCAGAATTCCAGCAGTTTTCTCAATTTTTCTCACAGTCTTTGTCAAAAATTTTACCGTTTTTAAAATTCGTCGGTTTAAAAAATGTTAAAAGTTTTGAAGATTTAAACAAAGCTATTCAGGAATGGCTTTCGACTTCATCTTCAAGCATTTTCGGAGCCATCAGCTCTGTTTTTGGCGGAATTTTTTCTGCTTTTTCTATTTTAGCTTTAGCTTTTTTCTTTTCCTTAGAAAAGGGGGAAATTGAGAAAAAGATTTTAAATTTTTTGCCGCCAAAATATCAAGATTATATAATTTCTCTTTTTGAAGAAGTCCAAAAGAAAGTTTCAGCCTGGTTTGGCCTGAGAATACTTTCTTGCATTTTCGTTGGGATTTTAACATTGGTTTCCTGCCTTTTGTTAAAAATCGATTATCCATTTTCCCTTTCTTTTTTAGCCGGTTTTTTAGAATTGATTCCAGTTTTAGGTCCAATTTTAGCAGCTTTTGTCCTTTCCCTTTTTGTCTTTTTAGAATCTCCGACAAAGGCCCTCTTTATTTTTTTAATTTTCTTTTTTATTCAGCAAATCGAAGGCAACATTTTGACCCCTGTTTTGGCAAAAAAAATTGTTAAGCTTCCTTCGGTTTTAGTTTTGATTTCTTTGATGATAGGTGGGAAAATCTTTGGTTTTTTGGGAGCAGTTTTGGCCATTCCTCTTTTTGGCTTTTTGTTTGAATTCTTTTCCGATTTTTTTAAAAAGCAATATGAGTAATCTTTACATTATTTCAACCCCAATCGGAAATTTAGAGGATATAACTTTGAGAGCCCTCAAAATTTTAAAAAAGGTAGATTTGATTTTGTGCGAAGATACAAGAGTAACAAAGAAATTATTGGATCATTACGGAATTAAAACTCCGGTTTTGAGTTATCATCAACATTCCAAACTCCAAAAAATAGATTACATTTTAAATCTTTTAAAAGAAGGAAAAAACTTAGCCTTAGTTTCTGATGCTGGAACTCCCGGGATTTCTGACCCAGGAGGAAAATTAATCAGTTTAGCAATTAAGCAATGTAACAATTTAACAATTGTTCCTATTCCAGGCCCTTCGGCTGTTACTGCTGCAGCTTCAATTGCTGGCTTTTCGATGGACAAATTTTTGTTTTTGGGATTTCCGCCAAAAAAGAGAAAGAGAAAAAAATTTTTCAAAGAAGTAATAGAATCAAAATATCCGGCGATTTTCTATGAATCCCCTCATCGGATTATAAAAACTTTAAATGAACTCTATCTAGAAGCTAAAACCTATAACCTAGAACCTAAAATCATCGTTTGTCGAGAATTAACAAAAAAATTTGAAACGATTTACAGAGGAAAAATCGATGAAGTGATAGAAAAAATTGAAAAGGATAAAATAAAAGGAGAGTTCGTAGTAATCGTTGGAAAATAAATTTATGAGAAAAAAATTTTATATCACAACTGCCATCGATTATGTGAATGCTCCTCCTCATTTGGGTCATGCCTTAGAGAAAATTCAGACCGATGTTATTGCTAGATATCACCGAATTTTAGGAGACGAAGTTTTGTTTTTGACCGGGACTGATGAGAATTCTTTAAAAAATGTTCAGGCTGCAAGGGAAGAAGGAATTTCGGTCAAGGAATTGGTAGATAGAAATGCAGAGATATTTTATCGATTGAAAGAAGCTTTGAATTTATCTTTCGATGATTTTATCAGGACCACTGAAAAAAGGCATGTTAAAGGAGCACAAAAATTGTGGTTAGCTTGCAAAAAGGATATTTATAAAAAAACTTACAAAGGGCTTTATTGTTTAGGATGCGAAGAGTTTTATAAAGAAAGCGAATTAGAAAACGGCCTCTGTCCTGAGCACAAAACAAAGCCAGAATTAATTGAAGAAGAGAATTACTTTTTTAAACTTTCAAAATATCAAGAAAAGTTAAAAAGGATAATCGAGAAAGATGAGTTGAAAATAATTCCTGAAACTAGAAAAAACGAGGTTTTGAGTTTTATTGATCAAGGTTTAGAGGATATTTGCATTTCAAGATCGGCAAAAAGAGCAAGGGGTTGGGGAATCGATGTTCCGGGAGACCCTTCTCAAAAAATCTGGGTTTGGTTCGACGCCCTTTCAAACTATATTAACGCTGTTGGTTATGCAACCGATGAAAATAAATTTAAAAAATGGTGGCCGGCAGATGTTCATGTCATTGGCAAGGGGATTTCAAGGTTCCATTGCATCTATTGGCCAGCAATTTTAATTTCTGCCAGTTTGCCTTTGCCAAAATCGATTTTTATCCATGGTTATATAACTGTTTCAGGCCAAAAAATGTCAAAGAGCTTGGGAAACGTTATCGACCCTTTTGAATTGGTAAAAAAATACGGAAGTGATGCCTTAAGATATTTTCTTTTAAGAGAGATTCCGCCTTTTGAAGATGGAGATTTCACCTTTGAAAAATTTGAGAAAAGATACAATTCAGATTTAGCAGCCGGACTTGGAAATTTGGTAGCCAGGGTAATAAATTTGGCTGTAAAATTCAAAATTCAAAATTCAGAATCCAAAATCCAAAATCCAAAATTGGAAGGAGAAATTAAAAAAACAAGAAGAAGTTGGAAAGATGCTTTAGAAAATTTCAAATTCAACGAATCATTAAAATCGGTCTGGGATTTGATTTCTTTTTGCGATAAATACATTGAAAAAGAGAGACCTTGGCAAAAATCAAAAAATCAGCAAGAAGTTATTTCAAATTTGTTATTTACCCTTAAAGAAATTTCAGATCTTTTGAATCCATTTTTGCCCAAAATTTCTTCGAAAATTTTAAATCAAATCGAAAATAAAAAACCAGAAATTTTATTTCCAAAGTTATGATCGACATTCACTGCCATTTAGAGTTTATGGAAAATCCAGAAGAAGTTTTGAAAGAGGCAAAAGGAAAAATGACGGCGATAATAACGAGCGTTGCCGACCCAAAAAATGCAAAGAAAATTTTAAATTTAAGAGAAAAATACAAAGATTTCCTTTTTGTTTCCCTTGGTTTCCATCCAGAATGTTTAAGAGATTATGAAGACGGAGAAATTAAAAAATATATTGACCTTGTAAAGGAAAAGAAAAATGAAATTTGTGCTATAGGTGAAGTCGGTTTAGATTATTCTCAAGAATGCCAAGGGATTGATAAAGAAAGAATGAAGAAAGTTTTTATTTTGTTTATCGATTTGGCAAAAGAATTGAATTTGCCTTTGTTAATCCATACCAGGGATGCTTTCAACGATGCCTTGGAAATTTTAAAAGAAAAAAATGCCAAAGATGTTGTTTTGCATTGTTTTTCTGGATCAGAAGGGAATTTAAAAGAGGCAATAAAAAGGGGCTATTTCATTTCTTTTGCTACAAACGTTTGCTATACGAAAAAGCATCCAAGGTTGGCTGAAAAAACTCCGATAGAAAAAATGCTTTTGGAAACAGATTCCCCTTGGTTAGATCCTGAAAATCCAAGAGGAATGACAAATAAACCTTGGAAAATTTCTTTCTCAGCGAAAGTAATTTCGAAAATTAAAGGAATTCCGGAAAGAAAAGTATTAGAGATTATTACAAAAAATACTAAAGAATTCTTCAAACTTCCCTTTTAATAAAAAAACCCAGAAAAATCTGGGTTATTTGAACCTTTCTCTTATCCACTCTTTTTTCCAGAGGTCCAATTGATGGGGAGGTATTTGTTTGCTCGCTCTTTCATACCAATAGAATTCATCCATTAATTTGTCAAAGAGGGCAGAATCTGTGGCATTTTTTTCAAAAAACGATTGTCTCTTAAAGACCTTTTCTTTTTGAGATAATTCCTCATCTTTAATGAGCTTTTCTCTGACATTTTCCCAGCGGCTGAACTCTCTTACCTTTTTTAAATCAAAGACCCAATCAGCAAATTTTATTTTTCCATTCTCAATCGAAAATTCCAAAGGAATTGAGCAATGGACTGGCTCCCTTTTTATGTTTGGCACTGGGACGCATTTTATTTCCTTTTTCCTTCCATAAGTATAATCTGGCAATGTCTTTGTCACCCTGGCCAATCCGCAGTCTTTGTCTAAGGTGTAAAAATAGGAGTCCTTCGCTGCCTCGAATTTGTGAAAGTTTGCCAAGAAGATCTGAACATCCCTCGTTTTTTGATAGCTGATCGGAGGCGAAATGTGGATCAACCTTTGCAGGCTTTTGTTTCCCGAGAAGTTTTCTTCGATTGAATCTGGATTTATTCCATAATCGATCAATAGCTGAATGTCCCTTTCCTCATCCTCGACAATCCTTTTCCAAATCTCTGCCTCATTTTCCATTATCAAAGGCGGGTCGTACTCTAAAATCAGAGTATCAACTTTTTCTATTCCTTTTTTATCAGCCGATCGATAGTATTCGACTCCAAAATCTGAATTGAAAAATTCGGCAATATCTTTTGGTTCGTTGAATTCCAATTCCCTCCTTTCCATTTTTCCTTCGATTTCGACCCAGCGATATCTCCTTGGAATTGGCTCTCCGTTTAAAGTCAAGCACCAGACAAAAGGATACCTTTGCCTTAGTTGATCTGCTAATATTTCAAGGAGGAGTTGGTTGCTGAATATTTCTTTTAATTTCCTTTTTGTTATTTCTTCAAAACCTACCGGTCCCCAGATTGGCATTCTAAAGATTGTTTTTGTTAATTCATGTCTGGCTAAGGTTTTTATTTTTCCTTCTCTAGTTTCTGCTTTGATTTCCAATTTTATCAAATCCAATCTATGGATTGCCTGGCAATAGAAAAATGCATTCAAGAAATTGAAGAACCACTTTTTATGGTCCCAGAAAATTTTAAGCCTCAGCAAATAGGTCTTTGAATAATCGATTCCCCATTTTCCCTTTCTCATTTCCCTTTTTCCTCCTGACCTTATCGTTGAAAATTCATACCGATAGGGAAGATAAATTTTTTTAAGCCTTTCTTTCGGAGATTCAAAGGCAGCTTCGATGTAATCTTCGTAAAGGTTAATGTATCTTTTTGCCACTATCATTTCTTTTTCGAATTTATGAGCCTCGACTACGAATTGAAATTCTTTGAAATTTTTTAAATCCTCAATTTCTATTTCCTTTTCAACCCTTTTCATTAAGCCCTCTATCGGAAATGCCTCTGTTAATCTTACTTCGTATTGTCTCCTTTTCTGATAAGGATAGAGAGGATACTCAACAGGATCAGTTTCCATTCAATCACCTTTTAAGTTTTTAAGAGCTTAATTTATTTTAACATTATTCAACGCATTTCCAATTTTTTAATTATAAAGCGATTTTCGAAGTTGAAATTTTTGGAAATATGTTTAAGATAGATAAAGGTGGGTACATTGAAAACTGAATTATACGAACTTATCTCTTATACCAGAGAGATGATTCCTAAAGTAAGAGAGATCATAAATGATCTTTTTGGAGTTAAACCCCCAAAAATAGATATTATCTTTGGTCAAACTTCTGCGCTCATTCCCGAACTCTCTATAGAAACTGCTGCTGAAAGTTTGTACGGGGTGTATTTAAAAGATAATTTTTCAGATAAATATCCATTCATTCTTCATCCCCTTCCTGCTCTTTGGAAATTTTGGAGTAAAGTGGGTAATTCATTAAAGATTCAGGTCAACCCCGCTCATCATTCTGTTATTTCGCTTAGCGAAGAATATAGTCATTATGTTTTAGATTGGATACACGATTTCAAAAGAATCAGCAAGGAACGTCAATTGATAAAATTAATGATCGATGAAAAAAAGAGTGAATTGGAAAGAATCGAGGCGATAATGAAGCTTTGTATTATTCTCGGAAAAAGGGAAGCAATAGGAGAAATAGCCGAGGAGTATGTAATACGCAATTTAGGTTATTCTGATGATTTTGAGGAGCTTTCACTTTTGAAAAAACTACTCAGGCCGATAGCTATGAAAGGAAGTATTTGGGACAAAATATTTGCGATTTCCCATGCTTTAGGAGAGTATTATGCAGACACTGTACCGAAAGAGAAAAAAGAATTTCAAAACTATGTTAAGAAAGATTTCTTGGTTGTTACAAAGACAGATTTGATTGAAGCAGAGATGATTTTAAGCACAGAATTTTTCTTTTAATATTCGGAGCGTAGTTTTAAAATATTGTTCTTTAAATATTTTTCCGCCCTAATCGGGCATTTTTATTTTAATTGAAGACATTTAATTCCGTGGTAAAATTAAAGATATGAAATACGAGCCAAGAAAAATTGAAAAAAAGTGGCAAGATTTTTGGGAAAAGAATAATTTTTATTTGGCGGAAGATTTTTCAAAAAAGAAAAAGTATTACGTTTTAATTGAATTTCCTTATCCATCAGGTGAAGGGCTTCATGTTGGCCACTGTCGTTCTTATTCAGCAATGGATGCTATCGCCAGGAAAAGGAGGATGGAAGGTTACAACGTTTTGTATCCGATTGGCTGGGATGCATTTGGTTTGCCGACCGAAAATTATGCCATCGCTACTGGGATTCATCCAAGGATAGCCACTGAAAGAAACATTGCCAATTTCAAGAGACAATTGAAGAGCTTGGGCCTATCTTTCGATTGGTCGAGGGAAATCGATACCACCGACCCAAATTATTACAAATGGACCCAATGGATTTTTTTGAAACTTTTTGAAAATGGTTTGGCTTACAGAGCAAAAATTCCGATAAATTTTTGTCCCTCTTGCAAAATCGGTTTGGCGAATGAGGAAGTCGTCGAAGGAAAATGCGAAAGATGCGGAACGAAAGTTGAGAGAAGAGAAAGAGAACAATGGATGCTAAAAATTACTGCCTACGCTGACAGATTGATTGAGGATTTAAAGTTTGTCGATTATTTGGAAAAAATAAAAGTTCAGCAAATAAACTGGATTGGAAAAAGTTATGGAACAGAAGTCGATTTTAAAGTTGAAAATTCTAAAGAGAAAATTAAAGTTTTTACAACCAGGGTCGATACTATTTTTGGAGTGACGGCCATTGTTTTAGCTCCGGAGCATGAGTTAATCTCAAATCTTAAATCCAAAATCTCAAATTTTTCAGAAGTTGAAAAATACATTAAAGAGGCAAAGCAAAAAACGGATTTTGAAAGGGCTGAATTGATAAAAGAAAAAACAGGAGTTCCTTTAAAAGGGATTTTTGCCATCAACCCAGCAAACAACGAGAAAATTCCAGTTTGGGTCGGAGATTATGTGATTGGCTCATACGGAGGAGGAGCGGTTATGGTCGTTCCAGCCCATGATGAAAGGGATTTCGAATTCGCAAAAAAATATGGTTTGGAAATTAGGGAAGTAATATCTGGCGGAGATATATCAAAAGGAGCATTTACTGGCTATGGAAAATTGATTAATTCTGGTCAGTTCAACGGATTATCTTCAAAAGAGGCAATTGAAAAAATAACTGATTGGTTGGAAAAAAAAGGTTTGGGAAGAAAGAAAGTTCAGTACAGGTTGAGAGATTGGGTTTTTTCAAGACAGCATTATTGGGGAGAGCCAATACCGCTTGTTTTCTGCCAAAATTGTAAAAGGAAAATTGAGAGCAAAAATTACAAGGAAGATGAATTCAATAAAGGAGAAATTTTAAACCCTGGTTGGATTGCTATTCCTGAAAAAGAATTGCCATTAAAATTGCCCTACGTTGAAAAATATCAGCCAACCGGAACTGGAGAATCTCCTTTGGCAGCAATAAAAGAATGGGTTAATACAAGGTGTCCGAAATGCTCTTCGCCAGCAAAAAGGGAAACAGACACGATGCCAAACTGGGCAGGATCTAATTGGTACTTTATGCGCTATTGCGATCCTAAAAACAATGAAAAATTGGCCGACCCAAAAAAACTTAAATACTGGCTTCCTGTAGATTGGTACAACGGCGGAATGGAACATACAACTTTGCATTTACTTTATTCGAGGTTCATTTATAAATTTTTATATGACATCGGCGTTGCTCCCACTCCAGAACCGTACAAAAAAAGAACTTCTCATGGGATAGTTTTAGCAGAAGACGGAAGGAAAATGTCAAAATCTTTTGGGAATGTTGTTAACCCAGATGATATTGTTCAAAAATACGGAGCCGATACTTTAAGGGTTTACGAAATGTTCATGGGTCCTTTTGATCAAGCGATCGCCTGGTCGACTCAGGGAGTAAAGGGAGTGAGGAGGTTTTTAGAAAGAGTATGGAAATTGATTCTTGAATGCAAAGATCAAAAAGAAAGCAGTAAAAGAGCAATAAAGGAAATCCACAAATTGAATAAAAAAATCGATGAAGATTTAGAGGCGACAAAGTTTAACACTGCCGTAGCTGCCTTCATGGAATTTTTGAATTTTGCTTTTGAAAACAAAAGAGAAATTGGAAAGGATGTTTTAAAAAGATTTTTGGTTTTATTGGCTCCCTTTGCTCCTCATATCACAGAAGAATTATGGCATCGATTGGGTCAAAAAGATTCAATCCATTTACAACCCTGGCCAAAATGGGATCCAAAATTAGTAAAAGAAGAAATAATAACTTTAGTAATTCAAGTCAATGGCAAAGTCAGAGACAAAATCGAAGTCAAAGCTAATATTTCAGAAGAAAAAGCAAAAGAATTAGCAATTTCCCGTGAAAAAATTAAAAAATGGATAGAGGGAAAAGAAATAAAAAAGGTCATCTTTGTCCCCGGGAAATTAATTAATATAGTTGTATGAATCTCAAACAATTTTTAAAACCTGAGTGGAGAAAGATTGCGATTTTTCTAATTCTTATAGGGTCCACTTATTTTTTGCCTTTAATACCAATGTCTTTCAAATGCCCGCCATGTCCGCCAGGAGCTATATGTGTTCCTTGTCGTCCTCAAGCCTTTAACCTAATGAGACTTCCAGAAGTTTTAAATTATATAAAACCAGTGGAGTACGGGTATATGATACATTACCCTCTTTTGCTAATTGAATTAACCATTTTTTATCTCCTTTCCTGTCTCATAATCTGGATTTACGATAAGTTAAAGAAAAAATAAATAAAATGAAATTGAGTAAAAAATACATTTGGGATTACGATGTCAAAAAATTGGATTTGAAAAATCCAAAAGTTTTGATTTGGTATTTGGAAAGAAAGATTGAATATGGCGATTGGGAGGCATTAAATAAGGAAATTTTAAAGAAATACTTACCAAAACTAAAAATCGATTTTTATTTGAAAAGAATTTTAAAGAATTTCCTCAAAAAATATGGTTGAAATTTTAAGTGGTTTCCAAAAGAAATTTTTAAATGAGATTGGAAGTTCAGAACTTTCAAAATACTTTATCTGGTCAGGTGGAACTGCTCTTTCTTATCGATATCTTAAGCATCGAAAATCCTATGATTTAGATTTCCTGTCGAAAGATTTGCTTCCAGATGAATATTTGTTAAGTCAAGTTAGAAAAATTGCTGAAAAACTTAGCATCAGAAAAATCGAAGAGAGAAAAAGATTTAATCGTCACGAATTTTGGTTAAAGAAAAATAAAGAGGTAATAAGAATTGAGTTCGTATTCTATCCCTTTTCCAATATAAGGAAACCAAAAAGGTTGCCAGAATTTAAAATTAAGGTTGATTCGATAGAAGATATTTTAACAAATAAAATCCACGCTATTTTTGAAAGATCCGAGCCAAAGGATATTTTCGATGTTTATTTGATTTTGCAAAAACAAAAAATTAATTTTTTCTTAATTTTGAAATGGGTAGAGAAAAAATTTGGAGTGGAAATAGATCCGGTATTATTAGTGAGTAAAATTTTAGAAGGGGCAGAAAAATTGAAAGAAATTAGGCCTTTGATCTTAAAAAAAGAATTCTATCAACCAGATAAAATCAAAAAATACTTTGAAAAAGAAGTCCAAGATTATTTAAAAAGGAAAATAAAATGAATTTTAAACAATTTTTAAAACCAGATTGGAGAAAGATTGTAGTGTTTATAGGCGCGATATTAATTAGTGCTTTCGGAATATATCCACGAATATATCGTTCGGTAGTAAAATATTGTCTTGTGGCGTTGGATCCAGAAACCTGTTCTAATCCGCGTTTAAAGGCATTAGAGAGAGCGTTAGATATTTCAATGAAATGGTCACCAGCGATTTTGATTTTATCTTATCTCCTCTCCTGCCTTATAATCTGGGTTTACGAGAAGTTAAAGAAAAAATCTTAATGAATCAAGAAAAAATATTAAAGATTGTTAAAAAATGGAAGATTAAAAAGGAGCCAGAATACAGGGTTTTCAAATGTGCAAAGTGCCAAAGGCCGATAAGGAAAGCCTGGCACGTTTGGTTAGAAAAAGGCGGTTTTAAATTGGAAGTTCATCTTTGCAAAAAATGTTTTGAGAGTTTAAAATGAAGTATGGCTTTTGAATTTTTAAGAGGAAAAATTGATATAGTTTTGGAAAAGTTCAGTTTTTCTCCGGGAGAAACGATAAAAGGAAAGGTTTTGATCGATTTGAAAAAGCCGACAAGGGCAAGGCAATTGAAGATTGGATTTTATGGATTGAGAATTATAAAAGAAAGAATCACTGATGCAAGAGGAAATCCAACGATCAGAACGAGAAGGGAATTCATTCATAAATTTGAAATACCTTTAGACGGAGAAAAAGAATATCAAAAAGGAGAGTATCAGTTTGAAATTAAAATCCCGCAAGATATTAATGTTGAGAAAAAGCCAAAAGAGGGAATTTTGGGAACGATTTTTAAGGCAGCAGAAGTTTTAAGCCAAGCTAGTGGAATGACTTCAAGGACTGAATGGTATTTGGAAGCAGTTTTGGAAATTCCGATGGCTTTTGATATGAAAAAGAGAGCCAGTATTAACATTGTTTAAATTTTGCTAAAATAAATTCAGAAATTCAAAAGTGAATCTTAATGAAAAAGACAGAAAAGATTGTTTGGAGGTGGGAGGTTGATGAATTAAAAGGAGAATTTAAAGTCCCGACCCTAAAAGAAAAAATTGAAAGGGGATTGAGCGATGAAGAGTGGACGATGATCTGTTATCAAGCTCACAAAAATAGGAAATGCTTTAGGGAATATTCCGGGCACAAGATTTGCGATTCTTGTCCTAAAAGAAACCGATGAAAAATTCAATTGAGGTGGAAACACCTCTTTTTTATTTTTAAAATTTGTGCTAATATAAAAAGGTATTTTTATGTGCGGGATCGTTGGCTACATAGGAAAAAAAGAGGCATTGCCGATTTTAATCGAAGGATTGAAAAGGGAAAGTTACCGGGGATACGATTCCTCCGGAGTTGTTGTTTTAAAAGGAGGAAAAGAATTTTTGGTTAGGGCAGTGGGAAAATTGGAAAATTTAGAAAAAAAATTGGAAGGAAAGAAAATTGAGGGAAATATCGGATTAGGACATATAAGATGGGCAAGCCATGGCGGAGTGACAGAAGAAAATGCCCATCCTCATTTCGATTGCAAAAAAGAGATTTTTTTAGTCCACAATGGCATTATCGAAAATTATAAAGAATTGAAAGAAAAATTGATTAAGGAAGGACACAAATTTAATTCTGAAACCGATACCGAAGTGATGGTTCATTTGATTGAAAAATATTTCAAAGGAAATTTGGAAGAGGCGGTCAGAAAAATGATCAAAGATATTAGGGGAGCCTATGCCATCGCCGTCATTTCGAAAAGAGATCCTCAAAAAATTGTTGCAGCAAGAATGTCTTCTCCTTTGCTTTTGGGAATAAACAGAGATGAGTTTTTAGTTGCTTCAGATCCGGCAGCAATTTTAATCAGGACAAGGCAGGTTATAAATTTGGACGATGGAGAAATTGCAGTATTAAAGCCAAACGACTTTTACATTTTAAAAGAAAAGCCAGTCGAAACAATCGAATGGACGCCAGAAGAAGCAGAAAAAGGAGGTTTTCCCCATTTTATGTTAAAAGAGATAATGGAAGAACCAGAGGCGATTGAAAATGCGATCAGGGGAAGGTTGGTGCCGGAAGAAGGAAATGTGAAATTGGGAGGGTTGGATTCAGTTCAAGAAAGGCTGAGAAAAATTGAGAGGATAATTTTAGTTGCCTGCGGAACTTCTTTCCATGCGGCAAAGATCGGAGAATACATGCTTCAAGAATATGCTCAAATTCCCTCTTTTGCTGAGATTGCTTCTGAGTTCAGGTATAAAAAGCCGATTTTGGATGAGAAAACTTGTGCCATTTTTATTTCTCAATCAGGAGAGACTGCCGACACTTTAGCCTGCTTAAGAGAAGTAAAGAAAAAAGGGATTTTGGCTTTAGGAATCACAAACGTCGTTGGATCCTCTCAAGCCAGAGAAACAGATGCTGGTGTCTATACTAGGTCAGGTCCTGAGATTGCGGTTGCTTCGACTAAAGCATTTTTGGGCCAACTTTCAGTTTTGGCAATGATGACAGTCTTTTTAGGAAGGCAGAGGGAAATGTCATTTGTAATGGGAAAAAGGATTGTCGAGGAGTTGGCAAAATTGCCTTCTTTAGCAAGGGAAGTTTTAAAGAAGGCCTCAGAAATTGAGAATTTGGCGAAAAAATACAAAGATTTTAAAAACTTTTGGTTCATTGGCAGAAAGTACAATTTTCCAATTGCCTTGGAAGGAGCTTTGAAGTTGAAAGAAATTTCCTATTTGCATGCCGAAGGGGTAATGGGCGGGGAATTAAAACATGGGCCTTTGGCCTTAGTCGATGAAAATTTCCCGACAATTGCCATTTGTCCTTCTGATTCAGTTTATGAAAAGATGATTTCGAATATCGAAGAAGTAAAAGCAAGAAAAGGACCGGTGATTGCCATCGCCACAAAAGGGAACGAAGAAATAAAAAAAATAGTTGACGATGTAATTTACATTCCAAAAACACTAGAAATGCTAACCCCAATTTTATCAGTAATTCCTTTGCATCTTTTTGCCTATTATATGGCAGTTTTGCTTGGCAGGGACGTCGATAAACCAAAAAATTTGGCCAAGGCGGTTAGTGTGGAATGAAAAACATTCGTATATTCGTAAACATTCGTAATTCGTAGGGCTATTTTAAAGGTCGGGCAAATAATTAAATTTTTAAAAATTTATGGCGAAAATTTGGAGAAAGGCAATTGAAAATGAGTTAGATGAGAAAGACGTTGAGTTGTTAAATATTTTGGCTGATGAAAGAAAATTTACCGCAGATGAAATAAAGGATTTTGGCAAAAAACTCAAAATTTCTGCTCAAGAAGTCAAAAAGAGGATCGAAGCTTTGAGAAAAAAGAAAATTTTGTTGAAAGATAAAGTCTCAGTCATTGACCCAATGAAAATTTGGGATGGGTATTATATAGTTTTAATCAAGGCAAGTATTGTGCCACCGATTATCAGCGAGTATGTGAAATTTCCAACCGGATGGAGAATTGAAAACTATCTAGAAAGAATGAAAAGAGTAGAGAAAAAGATGGGAATTAGAATTTTGAGACAGGCCTATTGCATGCAAGGAACTGAATGGGATATTTTATTAATTGTTAGCGCCTTATCTCAATCAGACTATGTAGAATTCATGGATGAACTTGCAAAAGAAGGCTGGATAGCAAAAGTATGGAGCATGATACCTGTAGAGCTAGGTGAAAACTGGATTTTCGATCCAATTGCTGTGCCTCCATCAGAAATTTTCAAAGAGAGAGTAAAGGGAATAAAGTTTAAAAGATAATTATGCCCACGAAAGAAGAAGTTATTTGGAGGCATAAAAGAGCTGCAGAACTTTATGCTAAAGAAATTTTAGAAAAAGCCTCAGGGGTTGTTGATGAGAAATACGTTAAAGAATATATTGCTTCGAAAAGAAATGTAAAGATTGTTTCTCTTGGGATAGGTAGCGGAAGAGAATTGGGTTGGTTAGATAAATTAAAGAGTGTAAAAGAAGTTATCGGAGTTGATTATTCTCCTGATTTTTTGGAACTTTGTAGAAAAACAGCTGAAAAATGCAAAATTAAAGTTGTCTGTTTAAAAGATAATTTACTTTCTTTAAAAAAATTTGAAAAGTTTATAAAAAAGGAAAGACTACCTTTAATTTATATCTGTCTATTAAATACCTTTGGAAATTTTACATCAAAGGAAAGAGAAAAGATCTTGAAAAATGTGAGAAATTTAATGAAAAAGAAGGATAAATTGATATTATGTCTATATAAAAGGTCAGAAGGAATAAAAGCCAAGATAAAACTACCTCCGCAAATTAAAGTAAAAGGAAATTCAGGGAGAAAAGTTAAATTAGGTACATTAATTGAGTATGGTTGTTTGGAATTTTTCTGGTTACCCATTTTAGAAAAATATCATCAATTGCCGAGATTTTGGTATAATGAGAAAACTGATGATGTAACAATTTATGTTGGCAGAGAAAAAATTTTAATTTCTCATCGCTTTTCAAAAGAAGAAATAGAAGAATTGGCTAAAATCGCAAAATTAAAAATCGAAAAACTTATTGAAGGAAAATTTATGTGGATAGTGATATTAAAAATTTAAATTTATGGAAGAAATTTTATTAAATAAACCGGGCAAAAAAATAATTCTTTTAGGAAACGAAGCAATCTGTCGAGGGGCAATCGAATCAGGGGTTGATTTTGTCTCAACTTATCCTGGGACTCCGGCCAGCGAAATTGGAAATGTTTTTTGGAGAATTCAAAAGGAATTTAAAAAAATCAATCCAAATTTTCATTTTGAGTTTTCTACAAATGAAAAAGTGGCGATGGAGGCTGCTGCCGGAGCAGCTTTTTCTGGTTTAAGGTCTTTGGTTGCTTTTAAGCACTTTGGGATGAACGTTGCTTCGGATTTCCTTTTGACTTTGGCCTACAGCGGAATTAAAGGAGGAATGGTGATTTTAGTCGCCGACGATCCTTCTTGCTGGAGTTCTGCTCAGTCAGAACAAAATACAAGGTTTTATGCCCAAATGGCCCATTTGCCACTTTTGGAACCTTCAGAACCTCAAGAATGCAAGGATTTTACAAAGTTTGCTTTTGAGCTATCAGAAAAATTCAAAATTCCAGTGATCATTAGGCACACAACCAGGGTTTCTCATCAGTCAGCTCCAGTTCTTTTAGGGAAAATTGAAAGAGCAAAAAAGGAAGCAAAATTTTTCAAAGATCCCCAACAATTTTCAACGATGCCACCGAGGGTTTTGGAAATGAAAAAAGAGCTTTTTGAGAAAATTGAAAAAATAAAGGAGATCGCTGAGAAATCAAAAATTAACAAAATTTATCAGGGAAAATCTTCTTTAGGAATAATTACTTCTGGTGTTTCTTTTTTGTATGCGATGGAGGCATTGAAAGAATTAAATTTGAAATTGCCAGTTTTAAAATTGGGTTTTATTTACCCTTTGCCAGAAAATTTGATTAAAAAGTTCATAAAAAAATTAAAGAAAGTTTTAATCGTTGAAGAACTCGAACCTTATTTGGAAAGGGAAGTTAAAATTTTAGCAAAGGATGCTAACCCAAAGTTGAAAATTTTTGGAAAGGAAAAAGAACCGATAGAAGGAGGAAGGATTTGGAAAGAGAGAAAAGCAATTTTGCCCGCCATTGGCGAATTGAAGCCAGAATATGTTTTATTGGCAATAGCAAAATTTTCTGGAAAAAAATTGAAATTCGATTTTAAAAAGCACCTGGAAAAATTTTTAAAAATAAAAGTTCCGCCAAGACTTCCGATATTCTGTCCTGGATGTCCTTATTGGTTCATTTTTTCAGCGATAAAAAAAGTTGTTCCTTTAGAGAATGTCATTTTTGGTGGAGAGATTGGCTGCTACATGATGGCAAACCATCCTGTTGTCAAGCTCCAAGATTATTTGTATTGCATGGGATCTTCTGCCGGAATTGCCCACGGGATTTCAAAAATGGCAAAACAAAAAGTGATTTGCTTTATTGGAGATTCTTCATTTTTCCATGCCGCAATTCCTGCCTTGATCAACGCTGTTTTTAATAAATCAAACCCTTTGATCATCGTTTTCGATAATCAAACTACTGCCATGACCGGCCACCAACCCCATCCTGGAGTTGGGAAAAAGCCTGAAGAAAATGGGGTAGAGCCAATAAAGATTGAAAAAATCGTTGAGGCTTGCGGAGTTAAAAATTTAAAAGTGATAGACCAAGTGGCTCAGCAAGAGGAATTTCAAAAGGCGATAAAAGAATTTTTGGAAAAAGATGAGGTTTCGGTAATTGTGGCAAGGCATCCTTGCCTTTTTGTTCAAAAAAAATGAAACAAAAAGATTTCAATTTAGTTATTGTTGGAGTAGGAGGCCAAGGGCAAATTACTTTGCTCAGAATTTTGAGTGAATCGGCTTTAATTTCTGGTTATGATTTTAAGGCCTCTGAATTGCATGGTTTATCTCAAAGAGGGGGATCGGTCGAAGTTCAGATGAGGTTTGGGCCAAAAAGTTCTAAAATTTTTTCTCCTCTCGTTTCTCAGGCAAAAGCAGATTTTGTTTTGGCTTTGGAAATGCACGAAGCCTTGAGGGCTCTGTATTATGCTAGCCAAAATACCCAGTTTTTGATCAACGATTTTTTATCTCCGATACCGGGCCAAGGATCTCTTTCAAAGCCAGAGATTTTAAAAGAAATAAAAAAATTTACTAAAAAGATCAAAATCATCGAGGCAAATCAAATTTGTAAAGAAAAATTGGGAAAAGAAGTTTTAGCTGGAATCTTTTTGATAAGCTATTCCTCTTTCAAAAATTTAATTCCTTTAAAGCCAAATTCGATTTTAAAGGCGATAAAAAAAATAATTCCAGAAAAATATCTTGAATTGAATTTGAAGGCTTTTGAATTGGCTAAATCCTTTTAATTTCTGCCCCCAATTTTCTCAATTTCTGATCGAAGTTTTCATAACCCCTATCTATTTGGTCTATTCCTTCAATTTCAGAAATTCCTTTGGCGCAAAGGGCTGCCAAAACCAATGCCGCTCCAGACCTGATATCGGTTGAATTTAGTTTATTTCCGAGCAAATTTCTTTTTCCAAAAATTAAAGCTCTGTGGGGATCGGTAATTTCTATATCCGCCCCCATCTTTTTTAATTCGTACAAATACTGAAACCTGTTTTCGTAAAGTGGTTCATGGATTAAAGATTTTCCTTTTGCCTGGGTTAGCAAAACAGCAGTCGGAGGTTGAAAATCTGTTAAAAATCCGGGATAGGGCAAAACTTGAATTTTAGTTGCCTTCAAATCTTTTGATTTTTTGACTAAAATTTCATTTTTTTTAACTTTAAAATCAACCCCAATTTCTTCCATCTTTTTCAAAAAGATCGTTAAATGATCAGGTTTGACATTTTTTAATTTTCCTTCTCCTTTCGTTATTGCAAAAGCGATGAAAAACGTTACTGCCTCAATTGGATCAGGTGAAATTTTAAATTCAGCTCCTCTCAATTTCTTTTTTCCTTCGATCTCAATCGTATGAGTTCCGATTCCTTTAATTTTTACTCCCATTTTTTCTAAAAATTTTCCCAAGTCTTGAACTTGGGGTTCGCAGGCTGCAATTTCAATTTTTGTTTTTCCTTCAGCCAAAGCCGCCAGCATCATTAGATTTTCTGTTGCCGTGACTGAAAACTCTTTCAAAACAATTCTTTTCCCCTTTAATTTCTTTGGTGCTTCAAAATAATAAAATCCTCCCTTTTCTTTCGCTTTTATTCCAAAATCTTCTAATGCTTCCAGGTGAGTTGAAATTGGCCTCAATCCAATTTTATCTCCACCAGGATGGGGAACTTTTAATTTTTTAAACCTGGCTAAAAATGGGCCGATAAACAAAACTGAAATTCTCATTTTTTGGAAAAGATCTTCTGGAATTTTTTCTGGGTCAATATTTTTTGGATCGATTTTTATTTTCCTTTTATTCAACCATTCAACTTTTGCCCCAATTTTTTTTAAAATTTCGATTTCGTTTAAAATATCTGAGCAATGCGGCAAATTATCGATCACCGATTTTTCATCGGAAAGCAAACAGGCAGCTAAAACTGCTCCAGCTGAGTTTTTATAACCTTGAATTTCAACCTCTCCAAAAAGCTGAATTCCACCTTTTATTAAGAATTTTTTCGTCATGTCTTTATGATAGTTTAAATTTTAAATTTTAGCAACACTTTTTTATTTCCATTCGTTAAGGTAAAATTGAATAATGAAAATCAATCCTTATATTTTTAGGTCCTACGATATTCGAGGAATCTATAAAAAGGATTTTGATGAGGAAAATTTTCAAAAAATCGGTTTTGCTTTGGGAAAAAAGAAAGAGAAATTTTTGGTTGGGAATGATATCAGGAAATCAGGAAAGAATTTAGCTCTGGCCTTGATTTCTGGCCTTAAAATTTCTGGAGCAAAGGCAATCTATGTTGGGACTTCATCTTTTGGCTTGACTTTATTTTCTGGTTTAAAATCGAAAGCTGATAAAACTTTATGGGTTTCTGCTTCCCATTTGCCAGGGGAGTGGAATGGATTGAAGCCCTATTTTGGAGATGGAGAACCATTTTCGCCAAAAGATATTGAAAAATTGAAGAGAGAAGTTCTCAAAATTGAAAAGAAAAAGTTAAAAAAAGTAAAACTAAAGTTAAAGAGAATAAGTTTTAAAAAAGAATATTTCAAATTTTTAATCGATAAATTTCCGATTTTAAAGAATAACAATTTGAAAATTGTTTTGGACTGCGGAAACGGAAGTATGAGCCTAATAGCTCCAGAACTTTTTAGAAAATTTGGGTTTAAAGTAATTGAATTGTTTTGTAAGCCAGATCCAAGATTTCCAAACAGGCCTTCTGAACCAACTATTGAAGCGACAAAATTTTTAAGAGAAAGGGTAAAAAAAGAAAAGGCAGACTTTGGAGTTGCTTTTGACGGAGACGGAGATAGGGGAGTAATCATAGATGATAAAGGAAAATATTTGGATGGAAATTTGGTTGGAATTATCTTGGGAAAGGATATTTTACCTTTTTCGAAAAATAAAAAAGTAGTTAAAACTGTTTCTTGCTCGATGGCAGTAGAAGAAGAATTAAAAAAACTGGGAGCAAAATTTTTTGAAGTTCCAGTCGGCCATTCCTATGTCATTTCAGCTTGCAAAAGAAAAAAGGCAATTTTGGGAATCGAAGAATCAAACCATATTGTTATTCCAGAATATTTTTTGTTCGATGATGCAATCTTAATTCCTTTAAAAATAGCCGAAATTTTGATTAAACAAAAAAAGAAGCTTTCTCAGATCGTTAAAGAAATAAAACAATATCCTTTTGAAGAAATTGTTTTCGATTGTCCCGACGAAATAAAGTTTCAAGTCGTTGATGATTTAGCAAAAAAATTTAAAAAAATTTACAAAAAAATTAATACCTTAGATGGTTTGAAAATAAATTTTGATTTTGGTTGGATTTTGATCAGGGCATCAGCCACTTCTCCAAAAATAAGGCTTTACGTTGAGGCAAAAAATAAAAAAAGGTTTAAATATTTGAAGGAAAAATTTTCAAAAATTTTAAAAAAATGTATCAGGCAGTAATTTTGGCAGCAGGAGAGAGTTCGAGATTTTGGCCCTTAAATAAAAGGCATAAATCCCTTTTTTATTTGATGGGAAAGCCTTTGATTTTTTATTGCTTAAAAGGGATAGAAAAAATAAGAAAAATAAAAGAAGTTTTAATTGTCCAATCTCCAAAAAGAGATGTTGAAGAATGTATAAAAGATTTTAAATTCGATTTTAAAATAAAATTTTTGATTCAAAAAAAGCCATTGGGATCTGGAAATGCCCTTTGGCAGGCGAGAAAATTTTTGAAAGATTATTTTTTTGTTTTGAATGGTGATGTTTTAAATTCAGAAGAGATTTTAAAATCGATTCTTGGAAAATTTGAAAAAGAAAGGAAGCCAATTTTAGCTGGACAAAAAACAAAAACTCCCTGGCTATTTGGAATGATGGAGCTAAAAAAAGATAGAATTTTGAAAATAATTGAAAAGCCAAAAAAGGGAAAAGAGCCATCTGACATTAAAGTCGTCGGAGTTTATCTTTTAGAGCCGAGTTTTTTTAAATTCTATGAAAAAGTAAAAAAGCACCAATACGATTTTGAAGATGCTTTATCAGAGTACATGAAAAAAAATGAAGTAAAAATGGCTTTGTTAAAAAAATCAGAGGAAGAAACTCCTGCTTTTTTGAAATATCCCTGGCACCTCTTTAATCTAAGGAAATATTTATTCGATAATTTTTTGGAAAGTAAAATTGAAAAATCGGCAAAAATTTCAAAAAACGTGATCATTCAAGGCAAAGTCTATATCGGAAAAAAGACAAAAATTTTTGAAGGAGCGGTGATAAAAGGGCCTTGTTATATTGGAGAAAATTGTATTATCGGAAACAATTCTTTAATCAGAGAATATACTGATTTGGAAAATAATGTTTTAATCGGTGCTTTTTGCGAAGTGGCAAGGTCAATCTTTCAGGAAGGTTCGACAACTCATTCAGGTTACTTTGGGGATTCGATCATTGGAAAAAACACAAAAATTGGAGCTGGAACTATAACTTCGAACGTCAGATTGGATAGGGGAGAAATTTTTTCAGAGGTTAAAGGAGAAAAAATAAAAACTGGCTTGAAATCTTTTGGGACAGTCATTGGCGAAAATACTTTGATCGGAACAAAAGTCAACATTATGCCAGGGAAATTCATTGGTTCTAATTGCCAGATTTATCCAAATTCTTTAATAAAGGAAAATATTAGAGACGATACTATTTTTAAAAATGTTGAATAAAAGAGTTGCTTGTGGATAACTTTTTGCTATAATAAAATTGCCCTTAAGGGCAATGAAGAGAAAGAAGGGGAAAGAATGGTCGAGGAAGAATCGTTAAAACTACCCGATGTCAAGGGAATGATAAAACCTACCACCGAGGCGGAGATTAAACAACTTGCAACATTGGGAGAAGAAATAACCATTTCTGAAGCAGTAGAACTTTCAGCTATTTTTCCAGACATTCCGAAAGATGTTGTTGAAAAACACATGGCAAAATCAATCCTCAAGGAGGTATTTTTGCTTCCCAAAAAGCTTCAAAAATGGCGCCGGCGCTAAAATGCTAAAAAGCTTAACCCCAACACCCCTTTTCTCTGATGTACCTTAAAATTCAATTATCAAAGGCGTTAGCCAAATTGGTTTAACGCCTAATTTTATTTGACATTTTTTTTGAAAATGATAAAAAGAAAATAGCTATTTGAGAAAAGGTGAAAATATGGGCAAGAAAATTCAGGCCTTAAAAGAAACTTTTCCGCATCGATTACCAAGAATTTCTCTGCCAAAGATAAGAATATCAAGGCCAAAAATCTCAGCAAGCGAACAGTTATTCTTCTTAGGTATAGCATGGATTTATGGTGTAGGTATATTAGGTTCTGTTATAATTGGAACTATATTTAATTCGGTACTACTATGGATAATATTTATGGCTTTCGGATTCTTCTGCGGATTCTGGTTTTTCGCAGCAGCTAAAAAAGCCGAGCAATATAATAATTAATCAGTTTTAAAACCAAAGCTTAGCAATAATGAAAAGGTCCACCAAAAGTGGACTATTTTTTATTTAATTTTTGAAAATGTTAAAATGAAAAAATGAAGCAAAAACAAATTTATGTAATTGGAGTTGATGGCGGAGGGACAAAGACGGTGGCGGCTTTGGCGAATTTGGATGGAAAAATTTTAAAAATTGTGAAGGCAGGTTCCTCTCATCCTCGAAATTTGGGACTAAAAAAGGCGATCGAAAATTTAGCCATTACCATTAGAAAAGTTTTACCAAAAGAAGGAAAGATTTTATCAACTTTCATTGGATTGCCAGCAGTTGCTGAAGAATATAAATTCAAGATAGGAAAAATAAAAAGGGAATTGAAAAAGCACAAAGAAATTTCAAAGATTTTTAAAGGAAAATTGATCATCGATTCTGATCAAAAAGTTGCTTTCAGAGCTGGGGCTGATGGAGATGGAGTAATGCTCAATGCCGGAACGGGGTGCGTTTGTCATGGCTGGAAAGGAAAAAAAGAAGCCCATGCTTCTGGTTGGGGATATTTAGCAGATGAAGGCGGGGCTTTTTTCGTTGGTCAAAAAGTATTTCAGGCAATCTTGAAAAATTTGGATGGCAGAAGTTCAAAAACAAATTTAACAAGATTGGTTTTTAAAAAAATGAAGGTAAAGAACGAAGAAGAATTTTTAAATTTAATTTATCGAAAACCGTTTGAAATTGTTCCAAAACTTTCAGTATTTTGCGATTTGGCAAGCAAAAAAGGAGATAGGATAGCAAAAGAAATAATGATCGAAGCAGCAAAGGAAGCAATTTTAGCAGCGAAAGCAGTAATTAAAAAATTGGGTTTTGAAAATGAATTTCCATTAGTCTTAGTTGGCGGTATGTTTAAATCCGATATTTTTTCAAAAGAAGTTAAAGTGAAAATTAAAAAAATTTTTCCAAAGGTAAATTTTATTTTATTGAAAAAAAAGCCAGTTATCGGGGCGATAAAATTGGCAATCGAAAGTTTAAAATGAAGGTTTTAAAAATTTCTAAAAATTTGGAAAAAGCGATAGAGGAGGCAACAGAATTTATTAAAAAAGAGAAAGTTATAGTTTGTCCAACGGACACAGTTTATGGATTGATAGCCGATGCTAAAAACAAAAGGACGGTAAATAAAATTTTTAAAATCAAAAAGAGAAAAAAGGAAAACCCAATTCCAATTTTTGTTAAAGATTTAAAAATGGCAAAGAAGATTGCTTTCATAAACAAAAGGCAAGAGAAATTTTTAAAAAAAATTTGGCCTGGAAAGGTAACTGCAATTTTAAAGGCAAAAGATAAAGATTTTCCAAAAGGGATTATTAAAGATAGAAAAATTGGAATTAGGATTCCAAAACATAAATTTTTGGATCGCTTGTTAAAGGAATTAAAAATGCCTTTAGCCCAAACATCAGCAAACATCTCAGGGAATCCCACTCCTCAAAACGTTCAAGGAATTTTAAAAGAGTTTAAAGATAAAAAATTTCAACCAGACTTAATTTTAGACGAGGGAAAATTAGGAAAAAAACCTTCCGTTGTTTTAGATTTGACTCAAGAGCCACCAAAAGTTTTAAGGTTTTAATAATCAACATGATAATTTTAGGAATAGAAACATCTTGCGACGACACCTGCATTTCCCTGTTAGAAATCAAGGATCACGAATTACGAATTTTAAGTAATGTTGTCTCATCCCAGGTAAAACTCCACGCAAAGTATGGGGGAGTTTATCCATTTTTGGCAAAAAGGGAACACAAAAAAAATTTACCAATCGTTTTCAAAAAGGCAACGAAGGTAATTGATCTTAAAAAGATTGATTTAATCGGGGTGACGGTCGGACCGGGATTGGAACCTTGCCTTTGGGAAGGAATAAACTTTGCCAAAAACTTGGCAAAAAGATTGAAAAAGAAAATCGTTCCAGTAAATCATTTGGAAGCTCATGTCCTCATTAATTTTGTTGATAAGTTCCAAATTCCAAATTCCAAATTTCAAATTCTTCCAGCAATTTGTTTGGTCGTTTCTGGCGGCCATACAGTTTTGTTTTTGATGGAAAAAATCGGCAAATACAAATTGATCGGCGAAACGAGGGATGACGCTGCCGGAGAGTGCTTTGATAAAACAGCCAGGCTTTTGGGGCTTGGATATCCTGGAGGACCGGCCATTGCCAAATTAGCAAAATACGAAATACAGAATACGAAATATGGGATTCATTTGCCTCGGCCAATGATCTATCAGAAAAACTACGACTTTTCTTTTTCAGGATTGAAAACAGCAGTTTTTTACGATTTTAAATCGAGGTCAAAAAAAGAAAGGAATTCAAAAGAATACAAAATTGAAATGGCAAGAGAAATTCAGCAAGCAGTAATCGACGTTTTGATTTTTAAAACTATAAAAGCGGCAAAGGAATTTAAGGTAAAATCTATAATTTTGGGTGGGGGAGTGGCTGCGAATCAAGAATTGAGAAAAAAGTTAAAAGAGAAAATTGAAAAGGAGTTGGAGGGAATAAAATTTTTTATTCCTCCTCCCGAATTTTGCACCGATAATGGCTTGATGGTAGCAGTTTCAGCTTTTTTTAATCGAAGAAAAATAAAAAGGCCAGCTCAAATTTTCGCTGACCCAAATTTGAAGATTTAATTTTTGTGCCTGGGGTGGGATTCGAACCCACACGGGGTTTTACCCCATGCGATTTTGAGTCGCACGCGTAAACCAATTCCGCCACCCAGGCTTTCTTATTAATAATGTATTAAAAATTTTTAAAAAGTCAAATTATTGACATTTTTATTTTTTTATGTTATTTTTTAATTGGGGTGAAAAGTTTGACAATCCTTGGAATAGCTATTTGGATTAGATTTCCGAACGAAGAAGTTCTTTTACAACAAAAAATTTTCCAAAAGGGAAAAATAAAGATTATTTACTTTGAACCTCTAAAAGGATGGGTGGGAACTAATGAATTTACTGAAGAAGCGCTGAAAAGATTAATAAAAGAAAATGTTGGATTTTATGGAAAAATGAAATTGTCTTTTCGCCAAATAAAAAGAGAATTCTTTGGTATTCCAGGAAAAGGTACAGCCGTAAGATATCATTTCTTAGTGGATTTTCCTTACGAGGTTGATTTGAAAGAAAATGTGCAGCTAATCGGAAGAGAAGACCTGAAAAAAATAAAAAGAATGAGTGAAAAAGGAAAAAATTTTCAAAGAGATATAATCCTATTTGACAATGACTACAAGGTTTTGTTTAAAATTTTCGGAGTAGAAGCGAGGGAAATTTCCCTCTTTTTTTAATTTTATTTTTGTCAAGGTGCTCCCCTTTAAATTTTAGATAGAAAAATTTTTTGTCAATTATTTCTTAAAATCGCACTCTTTATTCGAACATTTTATTTGGCCTCTGTTTGTTTTCACTAAAAGTGAACCGCATTTTGGGCATAATTCTCCGGTTGGTTTTTCCCATAAAGCAAAATCGCACTTTGGCCAGTTAGAGCAACCATAAAAAATTTTTCCATTTTTTGTTCTTCTTTCCACTATCTCACCTTGTTTGCATTTCGGGCATTTGATTTTTAAATTATTCTCTTTTAAATTTTCAGTAAAATCGCATTTTGGAAAATTTGAGCAAGCATAAAACCTTCCAAATTTCCCGAAGCGAATTAAAATCGGAGCCCCGCATTTTGGGCATTTTTTCTCAGTTTTTTCGATTAAATCTTCTTTTGAAACTTCTTTATATTTCTTTTCTAAATTTTCTTTGAATGGTTGATAAAATTCCTTTAAAACTGAAACATAGTTTTTTTGGCCGTTTGCAATTCTATCCAAATCTTCCTCCATTTTTGCCGTAAAAGAAATGTCAATTATTTCTGGGAAGTGCTTGACTAAAAGGTCGTTGACCAAAATTCCGATTTCGGTTGGGAAAAATCTTTTTTGCTCATCTTTTTTAACATAGTTTCTTTCTTGGATCGTTGCCAAAATCGGAGCATAAGTTGAAGGCCTACCAATTCCATTTTTTTCCAATTCTTTAATCAAGCTCGCTTCTGTATATCTTGGCGGAGGTTCAGTGAAATGTTGCTTCGGGATTAATTTTATTAATTTTAAAATTTCTTTAACGTTCAATGGCGGCAGTTCCTTTTCTTCGAATTTAACTGGATAAACTTTTAAGAATCCATCGAATTTTAGAGTTTGGCCCGTGGCTCTAAAAATATAATTTTTAGCTCCAATGTTAATAGTTGTTGACTCAAAAATTGCCGAAGCCATTTGGCAGGCAATAAACCTTCTCCAGATTAAATCATAAAGTTTGAATTGATTTTTGTTCAATTTTTCTTTTAAATTCTCCGGAGTATTTTCTGGGTATGTCGGCCTGATTGCTTCGTGGGCTTCTTGGGCAACTTTCGATTTTGTTTTGAATTTTCTAAATTGATAATAATTCTGACCAAAATTTTTAATTATAAATTTTTTTGCCGCTGCCAAAGCCAAATCGGAAATGTTTAAAGAATCAGTCCTATGATAGGTGATATATCCCTGCTCATAAAGTTGCTGGGCGATTTGCATTGTGAGTTTAGCTGAGAAATGAAATTTTTGCCAGGCCTCTTGTTGCAAAGTCGAAGTGACAAAAGGAGGCAGGGGGTTGCGTTTTGTTTCTTTTTTTTCAACTTTTATTACTCTGTATTCTGCATCTTTTAGATCTTTCAAAATTTCTTCAGCCTCTTTTTTATTTTTTATTGCCAATTTTTCAAGGAATTTTTCATCTTTTTTTATTAAAAGTGCGCTGAATTCTTTATTTAAATTTTGAATTTTTCTCAATATTGCTTCGATCGTCCAATATTCTTGGGGAACAAAATTTTTAATTTCCCTTTCCCTTTCCACTATCAACCTTACTGCCACTGACTGAACTCTTCCTGCCGACAATCTTTTAGCAACTTTTTTCCATAAAAACGGACTCAATTCATAGCCAACGATTCTGTCTAAAATTCTCCTTGCTTGTTGGGCATTGACTAAATTTATATCGATCTTTCTTGGATTTTTTAAAGCTTCTTCAATTGCTTTCTTTGTGATTTCATGAAAAACAATCCTTTGATATGGTTTTCCGTTTAAATTTAAAACTTGGGTTAAATGCCAGGCGATTGCTTCTCCTTCCCTATCTGGATCGCTGGCCAAAATTAAAGTTTTGGCTTTTTCAGCTTCTTTTTTCAAAAGATTTATGACTTTTTTTGCTTTCGGAATGATGACGTATTTTGGCTCAAAATTTTTTTCAACATCGACTCCAAATTTTGTTTTTGGTAAATCTCTTACATGACCGAAAGTGGCCAAGACCTTGTATTCTGGTCCTAAAAATTTTTGAATTGTATTTCCTTTAGTTGGACTTTCGACTATTACTAGTTTCATAAAAATTAAAAATCAAATATCAAAAATCAAAATGACAATGTAAAATTCAAAATTTTTTTAGGTTTAGTTAATTTTTTATTTTCATTTTTCATTTTGCATTTTGACTTTTGCATTTCGAATTTAGCGCGAAAGCGCGTATACGTTCCCTCCCAAATTTCTTACTTTACCTTTTATTTCCAAAATGGCAAGCGTTGAAGCAACCTTTTTTGCTGGCAATTTTGTTTTCTCAATTATTTTATCGATGTACAATGCCTCCTCTTTTAATGCCTCCAAAATCAAATTTTCTTCTGCTGTCTCTCCTTGCACACCTCCCGGCAGTGTGAGTTCAGGAAGCTGAAGTTCTCTTAAAATGTCGTTTGCATTTTCAACCAATTTAGCTCCCTTTTTTATCAAATAATGGCAACCTTTTGATGTTTTTGAATAAATTGAGCCAGGAATGGCAAAGACCTTCCTTTTTTGAGAAAAAGCATATTCGGCTGTGATTAAAGCTCCTGATTTTTCAGGCGCTTCGACGACCAAAACTCCCAAAGACAATCCAGAAATTATCCTATTTCTTTTGGGAAAAGTGAATTTTGCTCCCGAAGTTCCTGGTGGATATTCAGAAATTAAACATCCTCCGAATTCTAAAATTTTTTTTACCAATTTCAAATTTGATTTTGGATAGATTGATTTTTCATCAAGCCCTGTTCCTAAAACTGCAATCGTCCTTTTTTTCTTCTCGATCGCAGCTCGATGGCAAAAAGTATCGATACCTGGAGCCAATCCAGAAACGATTGTTAATCCTGCCTCGGCCAAATCTCCGGCAATTTCCAAAGCAACTTGTTTTCCGTAAGGAGAAAACCTCCTCGTTCCAACTATGGCAAAGCAATTTTCCTTTGGCTTTATTTCCCCCAAATAATAAAGAATTTTTGGCGGATCTTTAATTTTCTTTAAGAACTTTGGATAATTTTTATCTTCAATCGAAATATTTTTGATTTCGTCCATAAATTATTATAAATATAGCATCAAACGAAAAATTGACAAAATTTTCAATAGAATTTAAATAAAAAAGGGAAGAGCTTGGGCAAAATTTGTTTTTGTGGTGAGCCTGTCTATGCCAAAGATCTTTGCAAGAAGCATTATCAACAGAGACAGCGCCGAAAACAAAGTATAAGAGTTCCGCGAGTTATTAGAAGACAAAAACGAAAAAAGAAATAGCACATTAAATCTAAAACGCCTCTTTGGCGTTTTTTTATTTACTTAATATTTCCTTCATCATTTCCAAAGTTTGCCAGACAACCAAGGCTTTGTCTTGTTCTCTGTTTTTTTGAGGAGGAAAGAGAAACCTTCTGGCAAAAATTTTTTCGTTGAAAGCGATTGCTACATCGACCTGGCCAACTTTCTTTTTTGGATCCTTTGGATCTTTTCTCGATAAAATCCCGGTGATTCCGATTCCAATTTGGCTGTTGAATTTTTTTTGAGCAACCTTTGCCATTTCCATTGCTACTTCGGGACTATAAACAGAATATTTTTTAATTATCTCCTTTGGTACTCCAAAAAAGATTTTTTGTTCTGTAGAATAGGCGACGATTCCCCCTCTTGTTATTTCTGAAGCCCCGGGAATGTTAGTTATGGCATCGATCAAGGCTCCACCACTACAAGATTCCATAGTCGCCAGAAAAATCTTTTTCTTTTTCAAAAATTTCATTAAATCCTTTATTTCCTTTTCTATCTTTCTTTTTAATTGTTTGAACTTTTTTTCTTCCATTTTAATTTATTAATTGGTAAGGAAGGGAACTTTTTATTTGACCGATTTTTGCCCTCTCCAATATCTTTTTAATTTTTCTTTTTGGAATTTTAAACTTTTTTGAAATTTCATTTTCTTTCATTTTCAGATCCTTTTTCGCCGACAGAACAATGTCTGCCTCTAAATAATTTATTCCCAATTCTTTTTCTGCTTTTTGCCCTTTCCAGAGATCAGGAGAAGGTGGCTTTACTAAAATTTCCTCTGGTATTTCTTTTAAACGATTTGCCAGTTGATGGACTTGAATTTTCCATAAATTTTTAATTACTTCGATTCCTGAGGCTTCATCTCCAAAAAGTGTAAAATATCCAAGCTCCCTTTCAGTTCTGTCTTCTGACCCAACGACGATTGCTCTTTTTGCCGAAGATAAATCAAACAAAATCTTCATCCTCTCTCTGCACATCAAATTTCCCTTTCTTATTTTCTCATTTCCTCCTTTTTGCTTTTTCAAAGTTTTCCATTCAAAATCGATGATTTTATTTATCGGTAAAAAGATTAAATTTTTCTTTGGGATTTTTAAATTCTCTGCCAATTTCTTTACATTTTCAAAAGAATTTTCCGGAGTTATTTTTAAATAAGGCAAATGAACTAAATAAACATTTTTCGCTCCCAAAGCCTTTGTTGTTAAAACTGCTGCTACTGCTGAATCCAATCCTCCAGAAACCCCAACTACTGCCTTTTTGAAACCAGATTTTTTAAAATAACCCCTAATTTCTTCAATCTTTTTCCTTAAAATCTCTTTTATTTTTTCTTCGCCCAATCTTAAATGAGGAGGAATTTTCCCAAAATCGAAATATGATTTTCTATACATACAGTTTTTTCTCTTTTATATAATCTAAGACCTTTTTTGGCAAAAATTTTTCAACATTTTTTCCTTTTTTTATTTTCTCTCTGATTTTTGTTGCTGAAATCGGAATTTTCTTTTTGATCAAAATCACCTTTTTTAAAGCAATTTCTTTATTCCTTTCAAATTTTTTTGGCAATTTTTTTAAAATGAATTTGTGGTTTGGCCTTGTAAAAACAACGAAATTTGCCAAATCCAAAACCTTCAACCCTCCTTTCCATTTTCCTTCTATTATTTCTCGAAAAGAATCCTCTCCTATTATCCAAAAAATTTTGGAACTCTTGTATTTTCTTTTTAAATATTCTATCGTTTCTATCGTATAAGATTTTCCTTTCTTTTTAACTTCGTAATCTGACAATTCGAAATTTGGATTTTTCTCAATTAAAAAAGAGACCATTTTCAACCTTTCTTTTGCCGGGGCCAAATGAAGCTTTTTTAAGGGAGGATTTCCAGAAGGAATAAAAATTATTTTATCTAAATTCAATTTTTTTTGAGCAAATTTGGCAATTTTCAGATGGCCAAAATGGGGTGGGTTGAAAGCCCCTCCCAAAATCCCTATTTTCTTTATCCTTGCCATTTCCTTATTATATAATAATTTAGTATGAGTGAAAAATTATCAAAAGAAGAAGCAAAAAAGAGAATCGAAAAGCTAAGGAAGGAAATTCAATATCACGATTATCTGTATTATGTTTTAAACAAGCCCGTCATTTCTGATGCTGCTTACGACTCTTTGAAAAGAGAATTGATAGAATTGGAAAAGCAATTTCCAGAGTTCATCACTCCCGATTCGCCGACGCAAAGAGTAGGAGGTCCGCCTTTGAAGGAATTCAAGAAGGTAAAGCATAAAATTCCCATGCTAACTTTGCAAGATGCATTTTCTGAAGAAGAAATGAGAGATTGGTTAAAGAGGATTGAAAGGTTGCTCTCTCCCTCTGAATTCAAAAATCTTGATTTCTTTGCCGAATTGAAAATGGATGGTTTGGCAACGAGTTTAATTTACAAAGATGGAATTTTAGTCAGGGGAGCGACGAGGGGAGATGGTTATACCGGAGAAGATATAACTCAAAACGTAAAAACAATAAAGTGCATTCCTTTAAGGTTGAGATTAGAAGCTCTACCAAAGAAATATAAAGCGCCAAGAGAGATTGAGATCAGAGGAGAAATTTATATGACAAAAAAGGCCTTCGAGGAGTTAAACAAAGAGCAAAAAGAGAAAGGAGAAGAACCTTTCGCCAATCCAAGGAATGCTGCCGCAGGTTCAGTCAGACAATTGGATCCAAAAATTACTGCCAAAAGGAAACTGGCTTTTTATGGTTATGATACTGTTTCTGATTTTGGCCAAAAAACTCACCAAGAAGCTCACGAAATTATTAGGACTTTAGGAATTCCAGAAAACCCATTAAACAGGCATTGCAAAAGTTTAGAAGAAGTAATTAAATTCCATTCAGAAATTGCCAAAAAAAGAGAAAGCCTGCCCTACGAAATCGACGGAATAGTTGTCAACGTCAACGATGATTCTATCTTCAAAAAGCTTGGTTTTGTTGGCAGAGCTCCTCGGGGTTCGATTGCCTTTAAATTCCCTGGAATTCAGGCAACGACAAAAGTAAAAGATATAATAGTTCAAGTTGGCAGAACTGGAAAGTTGACTCCGGTAGCAGTCTTAGAACCGGTTAGGGTTGGAGGAGTTACTGTTTCAAGGGCGACTTTGCACAATTTTGACTGGCTTGAAAAATTGGATGTCAGAATCGGAGACACAGTTATCGTTCAAAGGGCAGGAGATGTAATTCCAGAAGTTCTCCAAGCGATTCCTTCTTTGAGGACTGGGAAAGAAAAGAAATTCAAAGTTCCTCAAAAATGTCCAGTTTGTGGTTCAAAGTTAATCAGAAAGCCAGGCGAAGTTGATTATTATTGCTCAAACAAAAATTGCTTTGCCTTAAGGAGAAGGTTTTTATACCATTTTGTTTCGAAAAAGGCCTTCGACATTGTAAAATTGGGTCCAAAAATCATTGACAGGTTCATCGAAGAAGGCCTAATTTCAAACGCCCCGGACATTTTCAAATTGAAAAAAGAAGACATTGCCTCTCTTTTCAGGTTTGGTGAAAAGTCTGCTCAAAATTTAATCGATTCGATAGAAAAGGCAAAGAAGATTCCTTTAGCTCGTTTTATTTATGCTTTGGGAATAAGGCATGTTGGTGAACAAACGGCGATAGATTTGGCAAACTATTTTGGCTCGATCGAAAAATTAAAAAAGGCATCTTTCCAAGAAATAAATTCTATTCCTGATATCGGAGATGTCGTTGCCAAATCGATCTACGACTTTTTTAGAAATAAGGAGAATTTAAAATTGATAGATGAATTGATGAAAGTGGGGGTGAAAATAATTTCCCCAAAGAAAGTCGAAGCGAAGCTAAAGGGATTGACTTTCGTTTTTACTGGCGCCCTAAAGACAATGACAAGGGACGAAGCAAAAGAGAAAGTGAGGTTGTTGGGAGGAAATGTTTCATCTTCGGTTTCAAAGAAAACCGATTATGTTGTCTGCGGTGAGTCCCCTGGTTCAAAGTATGAAAAAGCAAAAAAGCTTGGGGTAAAGATAATTTCAGAGGAAGAATTTTTAAAAATGATAAAATAAATTTTTAAAAATTTAATAAAACAGGTTTTTTGACCTGTTTTTAATTAATTATGTCAAAGTGTCCGCTTTGTAAAAAAGATCAAACGATAATAGTAAGGTTGACCGAAGACGGAAGGACTGAGACAAAGAATGAAACAGAAATCTGTGAAAACCCAGATTGCTCTTTGTACATTGACATTTCAAAACTAAAAACTTGGGTTGTAAAATACAGGCCAAAAGAAAAAAAATAATTTATTGACTAATTTTATTTATTTTTTAAAATTAAAAGGGGATCAAATTTGAAAATTAAAGTGGAATGCAATTTGGGAAAAGAAAAAAGAGAGATTGAAATAGAGAGACCAAGATGGGCAAAAAATCAAATAGTTTCTTTTCAAATAGAAGATAAAAAGGAATTCTTTCTCGTCGAAGCAATTGGAAAAGAAAAAATCATTCTTCGAAGAATCGAAATAATAGAACCAGAAAAAACAATCCCCTTTATCTCTCCCTAGCTTTTTAAAAATCTTGAGGTCATTTTTAAGGCCTCTTTTTTAATTTCTCGATTGCCTGAGAAAGCATTTGGCAGTATAAATTCAAGCCGACTTTGTTGATGTTTCCAGATTGCTCTTTGCCCAAAATGTTTCCTGCTCCCCTGATTTCTAAATCTTTCAAGGCAATTTTATAACCTGAACCAAGTTCTTCAGCTTCCTTCAATGCTTTCAACCTCAACCTTGCCTTTCCGACCAATCTCGAAGGATAGAAAAAATAGGCAAAGGCCTGAATGAAAGATCTTCCGATCCTTCCCCTTATTTGATAGGCCTCAGCCAATCCCAATTTTGTTGCATCATCGACGATCAAAGTATTGACGTTTGGAAAATCAAGGCCTGCCTCGATTATTGTCGTTGCTAACAATAAATCAATTCTTTTGTTTTGAAAATCTTCCATCACCTTTACCAATTCTTTCTCTCTTTGCCTTCCGTGGGCAATTCCGATTTTAATTTTTGGGACCAATTTTTCTAAAAATTCTTTTACCTTTTTTAAAGTTTCGATCCTGTTGTGTAAAAAATAAATTTGCCCTCCTCTTTTTAATTCATTCTCAATCGCCTCTTTAATTTTTTCTTTTGAGAATTTTAAAATGAAAGTTTTGATTGGCAACCTTCCTTCCGGTGGCGTTTGAATCAAAGAAATGTCTTTTAAAGAAGAGAGGGCTAAATAAAGAGTTCTTGGAATAGGAGTGGCAGAGAGGGATAAAACATCGATCGAAGATTTCATCTTTTTCAGTTTTTCTTTTTGCTCAACCCCAAACCTGTGTTCATCGTCTATTACCAAAAGCCCTAAATTTTTAAAGGCAACGTCTTTCGATAAAATTCGATGAGTTCCAACCAAAATATCAATTTTCCCTTCCTTTAAATTCTTAATCGTTCTTCTTTGTTCATCTTTTTTTTGCAATCTCGAAAGCATCGCTATTTTGATTGGCAAATTTTTTAATCTCCTTTTAAAATTTTGGTAATGCTGGTTTGCCAAAATCGTCGTTGGACAAATCAAAACTGCTTGGTATCCAGAATTTACCGCCCTGACCATGGCCCTCAAAGCAATCTCGGTTTTTCCAAAGCCAACATCTCCGCAAACTATCCTGTCCATCGGCTTTTCCTTTTTAAAATCTTCTTCGATATCCTTTAGAGCTTTAATTTGATCTGGGGTTTCTTCAAACTGAAAGCTATTTTTTAAAGCCAAATCTATTTCATTTTCAGGTAAATAAGGGTTTCTTTTTGCTATTTCTCTTTTGGCATAAATTTCTAAGAGCTCTTTTGCCAATTTTATTGCCTCTTCTTTTACTTTCTTTTTTGTCCTTTGCCAACTCAATGTTCCCAACCTTGAAATTTTTGGTTCTGCAAAGCCAATATACCTTGAGAGCTTTCTTTCCAATCCGAGCGGGACATACAATCTATCGCCTTTGGCATATTCAATCAAATAATATTTCGTTCCACATTTTTCGCGATCGCGAAAAGTATAGTACCCGAGGAATTTTCCGACTCCGTGGTCTAAATGGACTAAATAATCACCAATTTTCAATCCTTTCAAATCAGAAAAAATTTTTTGAGATTTTAATTTCTTTTTTAAAATTTCTTTTTCTCTTTTTTCATCTTTAATTTCCAGGGGCAATTTGAAAATGTTTTCGATTTTGTTTCCAAAAAATTCAATTCTTATTGCAAAACTCAAATTTATCGGAAAAACATCAACTATCCCTCCTCTTTGAGAGAACTCTCCGATTTCAGAAACTTCCCAGACTTTTTCATAACCCATTTCGTCTAACTTTCTTAACAAAAAAGAAAAAGGAATTTTTAAATCCCTTTCTAAAAACAAAGTATTTTCTTGCCAAAAAATTTGAGTTTTCCTTGCCTCCAAAATCTTTCTTAAATTTTCCTCAAACCAAAAATTTTCCCTTTCTAAAAAATAAGGGATGATAGAACAGATTAAAACCCTTTCCATACTTGACAAAGCCATTATAATAGATTATAATATAATTTGCTTGACAATTTTAAGTTTTCTCTCCGGCCTGCCTGCGAGTGGTTCCGTTCCCCACCACTGCTTGGTAGTGGCGGGGGATGAAAAAAGTAAGGTTATCCCTCCTAAACCTTATCGAACCCTTAGGCTATGACCGGGAAGTGATCTTCCTTGGCCATAGCGCTCGCAGGCAGACCGGAGCGAAAACTTTCATTTGTTGAATTCTTGCATTGCCTTTTCAATTCCTTTTTTAATTGCTGTTTCAATCGCCCCAGTCGTTTTTTTAATAACTCCCTTTAAAATTTTTTCTTCATCTTTGTTGAATTTTTGAAGGACAAAATTTTCGATAGTCGTAAGTCGTAAGTTGTAGGTTGTAGGTTTAATTCCGATTCTAAACCTGACAAAATTCTTTGTTCCCAATTCATCGATTATCGATTGAACCCCCTTGTGGCCAGCTGATCCCCGACCAATTGAAATTTTTATTTTTCCCAAAGGCAAATCGATATCATCGTGGACAACGATTAGGTTTTTAGGTTCTAGGTTATAGCTTTTAATTAAAAGTTTTGCTGATTTTCCAGATTCGTTCATAAAGGTTTGGGGTTTGGCTAAAATTATTTTTTCCTTTCCAATTTTTCCTTGGCTGATTTCAGCCCTGAATTTTCTTTCTTTTTTCCAATCTGAAAAATTTTTAATTTTTAATTTTAAATTTTCAACGATCGAAAAGCCGAGGTTATGCCTTGTCCTTTCAAATTTTTTCCCTGGATTTCCAAGGCCGACGATTATTCTCATCCTTTAATTTTACCCCTTGTCTTCCTTTTTAAAAAGGTTAAAATATTTTTATATGAAAAAATTTTTAGATTCTGTCTTTGAACTTTTGAGAATTGTTATTTTGGCTCTAATAATCGTCCTTCCGATTCGTTTTTTTATTTTCCAACCTTTTATCGTCAAAGGTGCTTCGATGGAGCCCAATTTTAGAGAAGGAGATTATTTAATCGTCGATGAAATTTCTTATCGCTTCAGGGAACCAAAGAGAGGAGAAGTCGTCGTAGTCAAATCTCCTCTTTCTCCCTCAAGGTTTATAAAGAGAATCGTTGGCTTGCCCGGAGAAAAAATCGAGATAAAAGAAGGAAAAATATTTGTTGAAAAAGAAGGAAAAATTCAAGCCTTGAAAGAACCTTATTTAACAAATTTAAATTTTGATAACCGGGAATATAGATTCGAATTGAAGGAAAATGAATACTTGATTTTGGGCGATAATCGAAACTTTTCTTTGGATTCGAGATATTTCGGTCCGATAAATAAAAAATTGATAGTTGGGAGAGTAGTTTTAAGGCTTTGGCCAATAAAAAGCATTTCAAAGATTGAAATTCCCAATTATTAAAATGAAAAAGCCAAAATACAAAACCCCAACCGGAATGCACGATATTTTACCAGAAGATCAAAAGTACTTTGATAAAGTTTTCGATGTTGTTAGACAGATGGCAAATTTTTATGGCTTCAAAAGAATAGAAACTCCTCTTTTAGAAGAGACCGAACTTTTTTCAAGAGGGATTGGTTTGGCTACCGAGATTGTTAAAAAGCAAATGTTCACTTTCAAAACAAAAGGCGGCGACCATCTGAGTTTAAGGCCAGAAGGAACAGCGCCCGTTGTCAGGGCTTTTATCGAACACGGAATGCAAAATTTTCCCCAGCCAGTGAAGCTCTGGTATTTTGGTCCTTTTTTCCGCTACGAAAGGCCACAGCTTGGCAGGTACAGACAATTTTGGCAGTTTGGCTTTGAAATTTTGGGATCTCAAAGCTCGGTTTTGGATGCTCAAGTAATCCAAATTTTCATTAACATTTTAAGGGAGCTAAAGTTCAAGGACTTGATCATTCAAATAAACAGCATTGGCTGTAGTCAATGCCGGCCTTATTATAAAAAAATTTTGACCAACTATTTTAAATCAAGAGTTTCTTCTCTTTGCCAAGATTGCAGGAAGAGATTGGTTGAAAATCCTTTAAGGATTTTGGATTGCAAAGATGAAAAATGCCAAAGGATAATTTTAAATGCTCCCCAAATTGTCGATCATTTGTGCGAGCAATGCCATTTGCATTTTAAAGAAGTTTTGGAATTTTTAGACGAATTGCAATTGCCCTATCATTTGAATCCTTATTTAGTCAGGGGTTTGGATTATTATACAAGGACTGTTTTTGAAATTTTTGAAGAAAAAGAAATCGGAGCTTTGGTCGGCGGCGGAAGGTATGATAATTTAGCCAAAATCCTAGGTGGGGGAACGGTTCCAGCGGTCGGCGGAGCTGGGGGAATAGAAAGGATAGTTTTTTGTTTGAAGAAAAAAGCAATTAAACTTCAAAAAGAATCGAAGCCAAAGGTTTTTTTGGCTCAGCTGGGAGAATTGGCCAAGAAAAAGAGCTTAAAGTTGATCGAAGAGTTCAGGTTGGCAAAAATTCCGATCGCTGAATCGTTAAGTCGGGATTCTTTAAAATCTCAAATGAAAGTTGCCGATAGGATGGGAATAAGGTATGTTTTAATTCTTGGACAGAAAGAGGCCTTGGAAGATAAAATAATAATAAGAGATATGGTCAGTGGCAAACAAAAGGTTGTTGAATTGAAAAAAGTTGTCAAAGAAATAAGAAAAAAATTATGAAAGATTGCATCTTTTGTCAAATCGCAAAGGGCAAAATAAAATCAGAAATTGTTTTTGAGACGAAAGATGTTTTGGCTTTCAAGGATATAAAGCCGGTAGCTAAAGTTCACGTTTTGATAATTCCAAAAAAACATCTTTTGCCAATAAACCTTTTGGAAAAGAAGGATTTAAAAATTTTGCCAAAAATGTTTTTCGTTGCTAAAGAAGTTGCTAAAAAATTTGGAATAGACAAAACAGGTTTTAGGTTAATCTTTAACGTAGGAAAGGATGCCGGCTTGACGATAGAGCATTTACATTTGCATTTAATCGGCGGCGAAAAGCTACCATGGGCTTAGAAATAAAAAAAGAAAAAGGAGAAAGCGTCAGCAGTTTAATTAGGAGATTTACCAAAGCTGTCCAACAGAGCGGGATTTTGATTAGGGCAAGGGAAAAGATGTACCGCGACAGGAATATTTCTGAAGAAAAGAAAAAAAGATCGGCTTTAAGAAGGGAGGAAATGAAGAAAAAATATGAAAAATTAAAAAAATTAGGAGCAATAAAATGAATCTAAAAGAAAAAATTCAAAAGGATTTATTTTTGGCGATGAAAGAGAAAAAAGAAATTGAAGTTTCTGTCTTGAGGTTGCTTTTGAATTCAATCTTTAACAAAGAAAAAGAGAAAAGATACAGAATCGCAAAGGAAAATCCAGAAATTGAAAAAGAAAATTTGGAGAAAAAATCGCAGCTCAGCGAAGAAGAAATTTTGAAAGTCATTCATTCGGAGATTAAAAAAAGGAAAGAAGCAATCTTCCAATTTGAAAAAGGAAAAAGGGAAGATCTTTTAGAAAAAGAAAAAAAGGAAATTGAAATTTTGAAAAGATATTTGCCAGAGCAACTCTCACAAAAAGATATCGAAAAAATGGCAAAAGAAGAGATCGAAAAAATTGGGGCAAAATCCTTGAAAGATATGGGAAAAGTGATGGCCAGTTTGATGCCAAAAATAAAAGGCAGAGCCGAAGGCTCTTTAGTGGCAGAAATCGTCAAAAGATTACTTTCTTAAATGCCAAAAAATTTAATCACTGCCTTAGACATCGGAAGTTCTAAAATAAAAATCCTCGGTGTCTTGAAAAAGAGAGAAAGTTTGGAAGTTGCTTTCCAATTGGAAAAGAAAAGCGAAGGAATAAAAAGGGGAATAGTCATCAACCCAGAGAGGCTGAGCCAAATTTTAAGAGATGCTTTTTTGGAAATTAAAAAAGAAACCGGTTTTTTTCCAAGCTGGGTTGTTTCCAATATTAACGGCTGCCATTTATTTTCCATTCTTTCCCACAGCGCAATCGTCGTTTCCAGGGCAGATCAAAAGATTTCTGAAGAAGATGTTCAAAGATCCTTGCAAACCGCCCAGGCAATCTCCCTTCCTCCAAACAAAGAGATTTTCGATACAATTCCGATTGAGTTTTCGATAAACGGGGAAAGGGGAATAAAAGATCCTGTTGGTTTGTCAGGGGTGAAATTGGAATCGGATATTTTGATGCTCGGAGGTTTTTCTCCTTACATTAGGAATTTGGAAAAATCAATTTTAGATTCTGGTTTGAGCATAGAGGGCATTTTACCTTCGCCAATAGCGGCTTCAAAATCTTGCCTCACCCAAAAACAAAAAGATCTAGGGGTGGCCCTGGTTGATATCGGAGCATCGACCACCGGCATTTCAGTTTTTAAGGATGAAAATTTGCTCAAAATGGTTGTTTTGCCAATAGGATCGGCCGATATCACTAACGAAATCGCCATGTCTTTGAAAGTAGACGTTGAAATAGCAGAAAGGATAAAAACTGAATTTGGAAGCTGTCTTTTTAAAGGAAAGAATGAAAGGGAAAGGATTGAAATTGGCGAAGAGGAACCATTAATTTTTTCCCTTCGTTCTTTAAGCAAGGTTGTAGAAAAAGGAGTTTTAAAAATTTTCTCAGAAGTAGAAAAAGAATTGAAGAAGATTTCAAAAGAAAAATTTTTACCAGCCGGAATCGTCCTAACTGGCGGCGGGGCAAAAATTCAAAAGATCTCAGATTTAGCAAAAAAGAAATTCAAGCTTCCGGTTAAAATCGGAAGGCCAAAGGGGATTTCAGGAATAGAGGATCCTTCTTTTTCAGTGGCCGTCGGCTTGATTTTAGAAGGGATCGAGTTAGAAAAAGAAAAAATTTCAGAACCAGGAATTTTTTCAAGAATAAAAAGAATATTTAAAATTTTTTTGCCTTAAATGAGCCTTTCGAAAATATTTTTCTTTTCCTCCCTTTCTTTTATTTTTGGGATTTTTTTATTTTCATTTTTCAAAATCCCCCAAACTTTAATTTCCCTTCTTTTATTCCTTTCTTTTTTCTTTCTTTTCCTTTCAATCTTTAATAAAAAATTTTTTTTCTTTTCTATCTTCATTTTCTTTCTCTTTTTTGGAATTTTTAGAACAAAAATTTCATTCTTAAAAATCGAAAAAAATTTGGCCAAAGAATATTTTGGAAAAGAAGTTGAATTGATTGGCAAAATAGAAAAAGAACCGGAGTTTGGTTCAAAAACAGTAAAAATAATTTTTTTGCCAGAAGAAAGAAAATTTGGAAAAATTTTAATTTTTACCCAAATTTATCCGAGGTTAAAATACGGAGACAAAATTCAAATAAAAGGAATGTTGAAAGAGCCAGAAAATTATAGAAATTTCGATTACAAAAATTTTTTAGCCAAAGATGGAATTTATTCAATAATCTATTTTCCAGAAATAAAAATTGTCGAAAGAAAAGCTGGCAATTTTTTAAAATCCGCCCTTTTCGAATTCAAAGGAAAAATGAAAGAAAGTTTGAATTCTTTTTTCTCCCCGCCCTATTCTGGATTGATGGAATCTTTGCTCTTTGGAGACGAAGAAAAAATTTCCGAAGAATGGAAAGAGAAATTCAACCAAATCGGAATAAGACACATCACTGCCGTTTCAGGAATGAACATTACCATTTTTACTTTTTTAATTTTTAATCTCTTTTTATCGCTCGGCTTTTGGAGGAATCAATCTTTTTATTTTTCAATCTTTTTTATCTTTCTTTACGTTTTAATGATCGGCGCCCCTCCTTCTGCTCTCAGGGGTTTTTTGATGGCATTTTTGTTTTTAGTTGCCCAAAGCCTCGGCCGCCTTTCGACGAATTCTAGGTCAGTTGTTTTTGCCGCAACTTTAATGCTCCTTTTTAACCCCCTTTTATTAAAATACGACATTGGCTTTCAACTTTCATTTTTAGCAACTCTTGGTTTGATTTATTTTTCGCCAATTTTTAAAGAACTTTTCAAAAAAATTCCAAGTTTTCTTTCTCTCAGAGAAAATTTGGCCGCTACTCTCGGCGCTCAAATTTTTACTTTACCGATTTTGATCTACAATTTTGGTAAAATTCCAATAATTTCTCCTTTGCCAAACGTTTTGATTTTACCCTTTTTGCCACTTTTAACAATCCTTGGCTTTTTCATTTCTTTATTTGGAATGATTTTAAGACCGATTGCTTATTTCCTTTCTTTAACTTCTTTTCCTTTTTTATATTTCATTTTCAAAATCGTTGATCTTTTCTCAAAAATTCCTTTTTCTTCAATTTCAATCCAAAAATTTTCCCTTTTCTTTGTTTTCCTTTTTTATTCGGTTTTGTTCTTTCTGATCAAAAAGCTCCAAGAGCGACAAAAGTTAAAATTTTTAGGTATAATTATTTAATGGAAAAAGCCTGGATAATTTCAGTTTCGATGGGCTACGGCCATCAGAGGACGGCCGACAATTTAAAAAATTTGGGCAAAATTATCAATGCCAACGATTACCAAGGGATTCCAAAAAAGGATAAAGAAATCTGGCAAAGCACTCAAAAATTTTACGAATTTATCTCTAATTTTAAAAGGATTCCTTTTCTTGGAGATTTGGCCTTTTCAATTTTCGATTCCTTCCAAAAAATTTTAGCTTTTTATCCAAAAAGGGATCTATCCAAGCCAAACTTTACTTTGAAAAACATTTATCGCCTTTTGAAAAGAGGTTGGGGAAAGCACTTAATCGAAAGTTTAAAATCTCAGAACCCAAAATTGCCGATAATTTCAACCTTTTTTACTCCGGCCTTTATGGCTGAATTTTTTGATTACCCAGGAAAAATTTTTTTAGTCGTTTGCGATGCCGACATTGCCAGGACCTGGGCACCTTTTAATCCAAAAAAATCAAAAATTGTTTACTTTGCTCCAAACAAAAGGGTTGTTGAAAGGTTAAAGCTTTACGGAGTAAAAGAAGAAAAAATTTTTTTTACTGGTTATCCCTTGCCAAAAGAACTTATCGGTTCTGAAAAAATGGAGGTTTTAAAAGAGAATTTGAAGTTTAGAATTTTAAATTTGGACCCAAAAAAGAAATATTTCGAAAAATACAAAGATTTAATAAAAGAAAAATTGGGAGATTTGCCAAAAAAATCAGACCATCCTTTAACTTTGCTTTTCTCAATCGGAGGAGCAGGGGCCCAAAAAGAAATCGGTTTTAAAATAATAAAAAGCTTGAAAGAAAAAATAAAAAAAGGAGAAATTAAAATCATAATTTCAGTTGGAATTAAAAAAAATGTCAGGGATTATTTTTTAAGGAAAATTGAAGGATTAAAAATGGAAAAATTTTTGAAAAAGGGAATAGAGATAATTTTTGAAGAGAAAATTGAAGATTATTTTGAAAAATTCAATCAGGCCTTAAGAAAAACCGATATTTTGTGGACAAAACCTTCCGAACTTTCTTTTTATTCTGTCTTAGGTTTGCCAATAATCATTTCTCCTCCGATTGGCTCTCAAGAAGAGTTCAACAAAAGATATCTTTTGAAATCTGGCTTTGGGATGGTCCAAGAAAGGCCAGAGTATGCAGAGCAATGGCTTTTCGATTGGTTAGAAGAAGGTTATTTGGCTGAAGCAGCAATGGAAGGTTTTCTCGAAGGAGAAAAATTGGGATTTTTTAAAATTGAAAAAATAGTTTCAAAATGAATTGGTTAATGGCGACAATTTTATCTTATTTTTTCTTGGCCTTAGTTTCCCTTTTTGACCGCTATCTTTTAGTTGGGCCAATAAAAAACCCTTTTGCCTATACTTTTTATGTCGGAATTTTGTGGTCTTTGATTTCCTTTCCTTTAATTCCTTTCGGTGTCAAATTGTCGAATTTTCAGTTTTTAATTTTGGGTCTAGCCGCAGGTTTTATCAGAATTTTTGCCATCTTGTTTTTAGCCAAAGCCATTTCCGAAAGCGAAATTTCAAGAACCATCCCAGCCATTGGCGGACTTTTACCAATCTTCACCTTCTTTCTTTTTTTAATTTTTTTACCAGAAACCAGAGTTTTAAATCAATTTTATCTTTTGGCTTTTCTTTTACTTATTTTTGGTTCAGTTTTTATTTCTCTCGAAAAATTTTCCTTTAGTTTTAAGAAATTGAAGTATCCAATTTTTTCCTCTTTTCTTTTTGCCCTTAACTTTTTTTTAACAAAAATTCTTTATTTAAAATTAAATTTTATCACCGGCCTTTTTTTAATTCTATTTGGTGGAGGGATGGGAGCAATTTTTTCCCTTTTTTTTCCTAAAATAAAAAATCAAATTTTAACTCAAAAGCCAGTTCCAAAAGCATCTTTCTTTTTCATTCTAGGTCAGGCATTCGGTGGGCTGGGAGTTTTGTTTCAATTTTTTGCTTTGTATTTAGCAAAGCCAAATCAAGTTCCCCTGATTAATGCTTTAGAGGGAGTGCGTTATGTTTTTTTGTTATTTTTTGTTTTCATTTTGTCAATTCTCAAACCAGAAATTTTAAAAGAAGAAATCAGAGGTAAAATCTTGTATCAAAAAATTTTCGCTGTTTTATTGATAAGCTCAGGCTTAGCAATTTTGTCTTTTCAAAAATGAGAAAAGTATTCAAAATCTTAATTCCAATCTTTTTAACAATTTCTCTCTCTTTTTTTCTCTTTTTCTTTGTCGGAAAAACAAAGCCAGCAGAAAAAATAACTTTTGGAGTCAATTTTTCTCAAAAACAAGCCCAATACTTTGGCTTAGATTGGAAAAAAGCTTATTTGGCAATTTTGGACGATTTGAAGGTAAAGAATATAAAGTTAGCAACATACTGGGATTTGATCGAACCAAAAAAAGACGAATTCAATTTCGATGATTTGGATTGGCAAATCGAACAGGCTGAAAATAGGAATGTTAAAATCCTTTTGGTTTTAGGAATGAAATCTCCAAGGTGGCCAGAGTGCCATTTACCAGATTGGGCAAAAAATTTGAAAAAAGAGGATCAGCAAAAAGAGATTTTAGAATTGATTGAAAAAATTGTTTTGAGATACAAGCATTCAAGTTCGATTGAGATTTGGCAGATAGAGAACGAACCCTTTTTTCCTTTCGGCCAATGTCCTTGGGTTGATAAAAAATTTTTAAAGAAAGAAATAGATTTGGTTAAGAAACTGGATGATAAAAAAAGAAAGGTTTTAATTTCAGATTCTGGCGAAGGTTCTTTTTGGATTGAAGCAGCAAAATACGGAGATATAGTTGGAACGACGATGTACAGAAAGGTCTATTTTTACCCAAACCCAATTTATAGAATTTTTCCAAATTTTCCGAGAGTCGGTTTTTATTTGCGTTATTTCTTTCCTCCAACTTTTTATTACCGGAAGATGAGATTGATCAATTTTCTTTTCAAAAAGGAGGTGATTTGCGTCGAACTTCAGGCTGAACCTTGGGGTCCAAAATTGATCTGGGATTTACCTTTAAAAGAGCAAGAAAAAACGATGGATGAAAAAAAATTTATTCAGGTTATTGAGTTTGCAAAAAAGACTGGAATTTCTAAATTCTATTTATGGGGGAGCGAATGGTGGTATTGGTTAAAGGAAAAACACAAAAAATTTGAAATTTGGGAACATGCAAGATTATTATTTGAAAATTTCTAGGGCTTCTGATTTGAAGGATAAAAAAGAGAGGATAATCTATCGGATTTTTGAAATAATACCAGGAGCAGTTTGCTGGTTGACTTTGATTTTTTGCTTTTTGATTTCTTATTTTAAACCTTTTTTGGCAGCAATCTTTATCATTTCTTTTGTCATTTATTGGTTGTTGAGGGTAATTTATTTTTCTTTCCATTTAGCCAGCTGTTATAAAAGAATGAGAGAGAATGAGAAAATAGATTGGATAAAAAAATTAAATCAGATCAAAAATAAAAATTGGCAGGAAATCTATCAATTAGTTGTCATTCCAGCCTACAAAGAATCTTACGAAATTTTGAGAGATACTATTTCAGCCCTGAGCCAAGTCGATTGGCCAAAAGAGAAAATGATCGTCGTTTTATCGATCGAGGAAAGAGCGGGCGAAGAAGGAAAAAGAATTGGTGAAAGGATAAAAAAGGAATTTGAAAAAAAATTTTTTAAATTTGTTTTGACCTTTCATCCAAAGGACTTACCAGGAGAAATTGCTGCCAAAGGTTCAAACGATGCCTGGGCTTCAAAAAAAGGAAAAGAAATAATAGATCAATTTAAAATTCCTTACAAAAATGTAATCGTTACTTCTTTGGATGCTGACACGAAAGTTTTTCCAAAATATTTTTCTTGCCTAACCTATTATTTTTTAAATGAAAAAGACCCTTTGCATTGTTCCTTTCAGCCAGTTCCTCTTTTTTTGAACAACATTTTACAATCTCCGCCAATTTCGAGGATCTTTGCCTTTTCTGCCTCCTTTTGGGAAATGATGTGCCAAGAAAGGCCTGAAAAATTGAAAACTTTTTCTTCCCATTCCATGTCCTTTAAGGCCCTGGTCGATGTTGATTTTAGGCAGACAAACGTCGTTTCAGACGACTCAAGGATTTTTTGGCAATGCTTTTTGAAATACAACGGAAATTACAAAGTTGTCCCAATTTTTTATCCAATTTCAATGGATGCAAACTGCTCAAAGTCCTTTTTTAGAACGATGAAAAATATTTATTTACAACAAAGAAGATGGGCTTATGGAGTGGCAGACATTCCCTATTTTCTTTTTGGCTTTTTTAAAAATAGAAAGATTCCAATTAAAAAATTTTTAAATTTGGCTTTTACTGACTTTGAAACTTTTTGGTCTTGGGCGACTAATTCGATCATCATTTTTATGATGGGTTGGTTGCCAATCGTTTTGGGCGGCCAAAATTTCAAACAAAGCTTGATTGCTTACAACCTCCCTCGTTTTACAAGTAATATTTTAACCTTTGGTATGGTTGGATTGGTTGCCTGCGCCTATTTTGCCATTTTGCTAATCCCAAAAGGCCTTGAACTTGGGAAAAGAAAATATTTGATTTTGTTTTTGGAATGGTTTTTACTTCCTTTAATCATGATCTTTTTCACTTCCTTGCCAGCCCTTGAAGCCCAAACAAGGTTGATGTTAGGAAAATACTTAGGTTTTTATCCGACTGAAAAATATAGAAAAAAATGAAAAATTATCATAAAAATCCTTCTCAGCCAAAAATTTCAGTGGTAATTCCAGCCTTTAACGAAGAAAAATTCATAGGGAAAACTCTTTTTAGTCTTTTAGATCAAGATTTTAAGGATTTTGAAATAATTGTTGTTGACAATAATTCGACTGACAAAACTGCTAAAATTGCCAAAAAATTTGGAGCGATTTTAATTTCTGAAAAAAATCAGGGGATTGCCTTTGCCAGACAAAAAGGATTTTTGAATGCAAAAGGAAAAATCGTTGCCTCAACTGATGCCGATACGATTTTACCAAGAAATTGGTTGAGTCGAATTTTTGAAGAATTTGAAAAAAATGAAAATTTGGTCGCCTTTGGTGGAAGCTGCTATTTTTATTCAGGTCCAATTTTGGTAAGATTAGCCTCTCGCTATTTTCTTAATTTGTTTTTAATTTTCGATAAGTTTTTCTCTGGTGGCTGGAATTTGATGGGCTGCAATATGGCAATAAAGAAAGAAGCATTTTTAAAAATTGGCGGATTTAATACGAATTTAAAAATGAATGAAGATGTTGAAATTTCCTATCGCCTAAGGGAAATTGGAAAGATAAAACTTGATCCAAATTTTAAAGTGAAAACTTCTGGTAGAAGATACAGGCATGGTTTAATTTTTGGATTGATAAGTTATGCCCCAACTACGATTTGCCGTTGGATTTTTAAAAAATTTGATAGGTTTCAGTTTTTTTTACCACAAAGAAAAGAAGAATCTTTAATAGGAAAATTTTCTTTTCCGATTATTTTCCTTTTCATTTTTTTATTTTTTCTTTTTCATCTTTCAAGTCCAAAGATTGTTTCGGCAAAAAATTTAATTAAAAGAGATTTAAATAAAACGGTCTTTATAGAAAGGAAGATTGAAAATGGAATAAAAAATGAATTTAGAAAACTCAAAAATTTTTCTCACTTTCGATGATGGGCCAAATGAATACACTCTAAAAATTTTAGAAATTTTAAAAAATTTTAATGCCAAGGCAACATTTTTTGTTTGTGGAAAGAATTGCCAAAAATATCCTGAAATTTTAAAGAAAATTTTTGAAGAAGGCCATTCAATCGGAAATCATTCTTTTTCCCATTCGATAAAATTTTTCTTTAATTTTAAAAACGAGATCGAAAAAACAAATGAAATTATTGAAGAAATAACTGGTGTCGAGACAAGAATTTTTCGTCCTCCTTTTGGAATTTTAACTCCTTGGTTAAAAAATTATCTTTTAAAAAATAATTTTAAGATAATCTTTTGGAATGTCGATTCTAAAGATTGGAAAAAATATCGAGCAAATTTAATTGAAGAAAAAATTTTAAAAGAAAATAAACCAAACTCAATCATTCTTTTTCACGATTGCTTGCAGACTTCATTGGCTTTGCCTAAAATATTAGTGAAACTTAAAGGGAAGGGTTATATTTTTAAAAGATTTTAATGATTTCAATCATCATTCCAACTCTGAACGAAGAAAAATATTTGCCCATTTTGTTAAATCAAATTAAAAAGCAAAATTTTTCTGATTATGAAATTATCGTTGCCGACGGAGGTTCAAAAGATAAAACAGTTGAAATAGCTAAGCAATTCGGTTGTATTATTACAAAAGGGGGAAATCCAGCAAAAGGAAGGAATGAAGGAGCAAAAATTGCCAAAGGAGATGTATTTTTGTTTATGGATGCTGACAACATCTATTTGCCAAATAATTTTTTAGAAAAACTTTTGAATGAATTTAAAAAAAGAAATTTGGGAGTGGCTTCGTTTCCAATCTATCCAAATGGGAATTTGTTTGATAAGTTTGCTTACGGGCTTTACAATTGGTGGGTGAAGACAACTCAAAATTTTTTAGCTTATGCTACAAATTCAGTTTTGGTTAAAAGGGAGGTTTTTGAAAAGGTTGGCGGTTTTGATGAAGATATTAAAATTGGCGAAGACCATGATTTTGCCAAAAGGGCAGCAAAAATTTCAAAGTTTGGTTTTATTGAGACAGAACCCGTTTTAACTTCGACAAGAAGGTTTGAAAGAGATGGCAGATTAAAAACTTATTTGAAATATTTTTTAGCCGGCATTTACATGCTATTTTTAGGCCCTGTCAAATCTGATATATTTAAATATAGGTACAACGAAAACGAGCATTGATCGTTTTATTTATATGGAAGAGTTATCAAAAACTGAATTTTTGAAGTTTCAAAAGCCAAGAAGAAAAACTGATTGGAAAATTTTTGGAATAATCTTTATTTTTTTAATCTCTTTTGCTTTGGGAATCTTTGGCGGCTTTATTTCCACCAGTTATCTTTTGAAAAAATATTTGAAGGAAATTAAAATCCCAAAAGAAAAAGTTGTAGAGAGGGAAGTTGTCCAAAAGGAAATTCCAAAAACAGAAGCATCTCAAGAAAAAACGGTCGTTCAAGTTGTGAAAGAAGTTTCTCCGGCAGTCGTTTCGATTATCATTACTAAACAAGTTCCGGTTTATGAAACTCCTTTTGAATGGTTTTTTGAAACGCCAAAGGGTTATGAAAAAAGAGAAATTGGCGGTGGTTCTGGATTTTTAATTTCTGAAGACGGCTTGATTTTAACAAACAATCACGTTGTTTCAGAAAAGGATGCCGATTATACTGTTTTTCTTTTGGACGGAAGGTCTTTTCCAGCAAAAATTTTGGCCACCGATCAAAGGAGGGATATTGCCATAATCAAAATCGAAGGAGAAAAATTTCCGACAGTGAAGTTCGGCGATTCCGATAAATTGGAAATTGGCCAAACTGTCATTGCCATTGGCAATGCCTTGGGTGAATTCAGGAATACAGTTTCTGTTGGAGTAATTTCTGGCTTAGGAAGATCGATCACAGCCTCTGGTGGGGGAGTGGTTGAAACTTTAGAAGACGTTATCCAAACCGATGCCGCCATCAATCAAGGGAACTCTGGCGGTCCTCTTTTAAATTTAAACGGAGAAGTTATCGGAATTAATACTGCCATGGTTGTTGGTGCTGAAAACATCGGCTTTGCCATTCCAATAAACAAAGCAAAAAAGGATTTGGAACAATTTCAAAAAACTGGAAAAATTTCCTTTCCTTATTTGGGAATTTGGTATTTTAATTTGAACGAGGACTTAGCGAAAGAGGTAAAGAAAAAATTGGGAAAGGATTTACCAAATCAAGGGGCCTGGATTACAAGATGGACAAGGGATGAGTATGGAAATTGGTACAAAAGAAGAGAACCTGCAATCGTTCCAGGCTCAGCAGCTGAAAGGGCAGGATTAAAAGAAGACGATGTAATTTTGGAATTCGGCGGCCAAAAAATTACTCCTCAAAATTCCTTAGCAAAAATAATCGAAAAGTATGCTCCCGGAGATAGAGTTTCTCTCAAGGTTCAAAGAGAAAACAAGGAAATATTCCTCGAAGCAATTTTGGGCGAAATGCCAGGCTCTTGATTTTTCGAAAAATTTTTGTTAAATTTTAATTGGAAATTAATTCCATGAACGGTCAATTTACTCACAAGGCTCAAGAAGCCCTTCTGATGGCTCAGGATTTGGCTTCTCAATACGGCCACCAGCAAATCGATGCCTTGCATTTGCTTTTTTCCCTTTTGTCTCAAGAAGGGAGCGTTGTTTTGAGTTTGTTAGAGAGATTGGGAATCGACATCGATGATTTAAAAAGAAAGACAAAATCGGCTTTGAAAACTTTGCCAACAATTTTTACTCCAACTTCCTTTGGCCAATTTTATTTAACTCAAGACATGGCCAGGGTTTTGGAAAGGGCGAGAAAGGAAGCGATCAGGATGGGAGATGAATACATTTCGATCGAGCACTTATTTTTAGCCCTTTTGGATACAGAGACAAGGGCAAAAGAAATTTTGGATAGAGCGACATTTTTACATCCCGGAGCCACTGGAACTTTGATGTTCGGAAAATTGGATTATAAAACTGCTTTAAGAGAAATAGAAAAAATCAGAGGAGGACAAAAAGTGACTGACATGGAACCAGAGACAAAATACCAAGTGATTGAAAAGTATGCCAGGAATTTGACGACTTTAGCCAAGCAAGGAAAATTGGATCCGGTCATTGGCAGGGAAAATGAAATAAAAAGGTTGATGGAAATTTTGAACAGGAGGACAAAGAACAATCCAGTTTTGATCGGCGAAGCCGGGGTTGGAAAAACTGCAATAGTCGAAGGTTTGGCCCAAAGGATAGTTTCTGGCCAGGTTCCTGAAAGTTTAAGAGAAAAAGAGATAATTGCCTTAGATTTGGGAGCGATGATCGCCGGAACAAAATACAGAGGAGAATTCGAAGACAGGATCAAGGCCTTTTTGAAAGAGATAAAAAGGGCAGAGGGAAGATACATTTTGTTTATCGATGAACTCCACACTTTAGTCGGAGCAGGAGCAGCCGAAGGAGCGATCGATGCTTCGAATTTACTAAAGCCGGCTTTGGCCAAAGGAGAACTGAGGGCAATCGGAGCAACGACTTTAAAGGATTATCAAAAATACATCGAAAGGGACCCAGCCTTAGAAAGGAGGTTCCAGCCAATCTATGTTTCTGAGCCAACGATAGAAGATACGATCGAAATTTTGAGAGGAATAAAAGAAAAATACGAACTCCATCATGGAGTGAAAATAACCGATGGAGCTTTGGTCGCCTGCGCCAAGCTCGCCGCCAGGTACATTACAGATAGATTTTTGCCAGACAAAGCCGTCGATTTGATGGACGAGGCAATGTCATCTTTGAGATTAGAAATGGAATCTGAACCCGCTGAGCTTGAAGAATTAAAGAGGGAATTGAAAAAATTAGAAGTCAAAAAGGAAATTGAAAAAAGCGAAGAGAAAAAAGCCGCCCTTTCAAGAATGATTTCTGATTTAAAAGAAAAAATAAAGGAAATTGAAACTAGATGGAAGACGGAAAAGGAATTGATTTTGAAAATAAAAGAATTGAAAAAAGAAATCGATCAGACAAAATTTGAAATCGAAAGGGCAGAGGTGAGCGAAGATTTACAAAAGATAGCCGAATTGAAATACGGAAAATTGCCCCTTTTGATGAAAGAATTAAAGCAAACTGAGAAAAAATTGGTTAGGATCCAAAAGAAAAAGCCGCTTTTGAAACAAGAAGTGACAGAAGAAGACATTGCCAAAGTTGTTTCCAGGTGGACTGGGATTCCAGTGACAAGGCTTTTGGAAGAGGAAGCAAAAAAGCTAGAAAGGATGGAAGAAGAATTGCACAAAAGAATTGTCGATCAAGACGAGGCAATAAGAGCGATCGCCAACGCAATAAGGCGAGCGAGGGCAGGAATTTCTGAGGAAAAAAGGCCTTTGGGAAGCTTTCTCTTTTTGGGCCCAACCGGAGTTGGAAAAACTGAGACGGCAAGGGCTTTGGCTGAGTTTTTGTTCAACGATGAAAACGCAATGATAAGGTTGGATATGTCAGAATATATGGAAGAGCACTCGGTTGCAAAAATGATAGGATCTCCGCCAGGTTACGTTGGCTACGAAGAAGGAGGACAGCTGACAGAGAAAATTAGAAGAAGGCCATATTCTGTCGTTTTGTTGGATGAAGTTGAAAAAGCTCATCCTAGGGTTTTTAACATCCTTTTGCAAATTTTAGAAGACGGAAGGTTGACCGATGCCAGAGGGAGGGTTGCTTCTTTTAAAAACGCAATCATCATCATGACCTCTAACGTCGGTTCTGACATAATTGCCAAAGAAGCGCCTTTGGGCTTTGCTGCCAGCGAAGAATCAGCAAAAAAAGAAAGTTTAAAAGAAAAAGTAATGAGCGCTTTAAAAGAAAGCTTTAGGCCGGAATTTTTAAACAGGATCGACGAAATAATAATTTTCAATTATCTTGGGAAAGAAGAAATAAAAAAGATCGTCGATTTGGAATTGAAAAAAGTTTCCAATCGGCTTTTACAAAAGGGAATAAAGGTTGAATTTAGCGAAAAAGCAAAGGAATTTTTGGCTGAAAAAGGTTTCGATCCAAATTTGGGAGCTAGGCCGTTAAAAAGGGTCATTCAAAAAACGGTCTTGGATTCCTTGGCCTTAAAAATTGTCTCTGGGGAATTAAAAGAAGGGGATAGGGTTTTGGTTGATTTTGAAAAAGGAAAAATAGTTTTTAAAATCGGTCTTGAAATTTCTAAAGCAAAAGAGAAAGTCAAGGTTTAATGCTAAAAAATGCTTTCAAAATTTTAGCCATTTTTATTTTAGGAATTTTTGGCGGAATCTTTGGCAGCGAAATTTTGTGGCCCTATTTTGTTGAAAGGCCACTTTTTTTAGAATACAGATTGGAACCAAGGCCAGTTTATTTGACGCAAAAAAAAGAAATTAGAATTCAAGAAAACGTCGCTCTTCAAGGAGCGATAGAAAGAGTTGAAAAATCGGTCGTCGGGATTGAAACAAAAACAAAAAAAGGAAAAGTTTTGGAAGGATCGGGAATGGTTGCTTTCAGGGAAGGGTTGATAATCACTTTGTTCGATTTAGTACCAGAGGGTTCAACGACAACTGTCTTTTTTGAAAACCAAAAATTTCCAGCTGAAATTTTAAAAAGGGATAAAAAAGAAAATTTGGTTTTGTTAAAAATTCAAAAGGAAGATTTGCAACCGGTCAGCTTTGGCGATTTTGAAAAAATAAAATTGGGTCAGAGGGTCTTTTTAGTTGGAATGGTTTTTTCAGAGGGGAAAATAAAAAAGGTTGTCAACGAGGGAATTTTAAAATATTTCGACAAAGATTTCATCGAGACAAACATTGCCGAAAATGAAAAATTGATCGGCAGCTCCCTTTTTGACATCGACGGAAATTTTTTAGGTTTAAATTTCTTGAACGAAGAAGGGAAAATCGTCTCCATTCCAATTTTAAAAATCAAATCTTTCGCCGGCATTTAGCTGTGGAAAAAATCTCTTGTTTTGATTTTTGAATTTTGTAAAATTTTTTTAATGTCAAAAAGGCTCTTGGCTTTTTTAATTCCTCCTTTTTTCTTTTTAATCATAATTTTATTTTTCTTTTTCAATCAAAGAAAAATAAACGAAAAAATTGAGAATTTTTTAGAATGGGGAAAGGCCCAAATTTCACAGCTTTCTAAAAAGGAAGGCGAAATTGAAGAAATGAAAAAAGAAATTTCTGGCTTAAGAGAAGAGATAATAAGAATGAAAAATAGCACTTATTCAGAGCAAAAAGAAACGAAAGCTTCAGAATCGAAAATTGAAAAAGAATCAGAAATTGAAGAAGAAAAATGGTGCCAAAAAAGCGGAAATCAAAACCAAAAAAGAGAAGTGATTTTCAATGAAATTTGCTGGATGGGAGACAAAGATTCTTCTTACAATGAGTGGATCGAACTGAAAAATGTTTCAGGAAAAGAAATTGATTTGAATGGCTGGCAATTAAAAAACAAAGATGAAAAAATAAAAATTGTTTTGGAAGGGAAAATCAAAAAGGATGGATTTTTTATTTTGGAAAGAGGAGAGGATGCTTTGCCAGAGATTGAGTCAGATTTTGTTTTCAAAGGAGCGATCAAAAACGAAGATGAAGCCCTCTTTTTGTTTGACAAAGATTGCAATTTAGAAGATGAAGTTTTTGCCAATCCAAACTGGCCAGCCGGTGACAATTTAACAAAGAGGACAGCAGAAAGAAAAAAAGATTTTAGCTGGCAAACGAGCCAAAATCCAGGCGGAACTCCAAAAGCAGAAAACAGCCAAGGGTTCGTTGAGACAAAAGAAAAGCAGCCAAAAATAAATCTCAATTATCCTTTGGAAGTTTTTGGCCAAAAGGAGTTTGAAGTTTCTCTTTCAGTTTCTGATTTGGAAAGCAAAACTTATGACATTAAAATCTCGGTTGAATCTGACAGTCAAATCTTTTCTGAAATTTTTGACCAAAGCCAAAATTCCTGGCAATCATCGAACTATTATTTAAAAGAATATTTCACTGGCTCTTCCTTTTCTGGAAATTTCAAACTCAAAATTAAAACAAAAAATTTCATTGGCGACGCAAAAATCTTTGCCAAAATCAGAGATTCAAAAAATCAAAAAATCGTCGCTCAGTTTGAAGACAGGATAAAAATAAAACAAATTGAGGAAGTGCAAAAAGAAACTTCAGAACCAGCTGCTCCTCAAACGACATTTCAAGCCTCGCCGCTATCAGTTGTTATTAATGAAATCGCCTGGATGGGAACAACTATTTCTTATAATAATGAATGGATTGAGCTTTATAATAATAATGATTTTTCTATAAATCTCGATGGTTGGGTTTTAAAAAGTATCGATGGCACCCCCACTATTAATTTAAAAGGCGAAATTCAAGGAAAAGATTTTTATTTATTAGAAAGAACGGACGATAATACTATCCCCGAAATAAAAGCCAATTTAATTTATACAGGGAGCTTAGAAAATGAAGGAGAATATTTACAATTACTTGATAATTCCGGAAGATTAATCGATGAAATTAACTGTAGTTCTGGATGGTTTGCTGGAAATAACACTACAAAACAAACAATGGAGAGGATTAATTCTTTTTCTTCGGGAAATGATCCAAATAATTGGGCAACAAGCACTAATCCTAATGGGACTCCCAAGGCGAAAAATAGTGTGTCCCAATAGCCCTTTACATTCCCTCTTTTTTGTATTAAATTCTTTCTAATAGCCCTTTCTCTTGCTCTTTTTCCTTTTGAGGCTCTTTAAAAATTAATATCTCCTTCTTTTTCCTTTTCCATTCAACTAAACTTTAAACCCTATGGAATTAGCCATCCTCAAATCAAAAACAGTCCAAAAAATAATCTTTGGGATTGTAGTTGCTATTTTAGCATTGGCCAGCATCGGAATGATCGTCTATTTACAAAGGACTGGGAAAATAGGACAATTAATAAGTGGCCTAACTGGAAAATTGGCAGTAGAAGAAAAAGCTCCTCCAGCTCAAGAAAAACCGGCTGAAAAATTGACCCAAGAGGTTTTGCCGCCAAAGCCAAAAGTTTATGAAAAGGAAGCAGAGAAAGGAGAAGGAATTACCCATTTAGCAAGAAAGGCGTTGAACGATTATTTAGCCGAGACAAAGATGGAAATAAATTTGACTCCTGAGCACAAAATCTTCATCGAAGATTATTTAAAAGATAAGACCGGAGATTACTGGCTAAAACCAGGACAGAAAATCTCTTTTTCCGAGGAGTTGATCGTTGAGGCGATAAATCAGGCGTTGAAATTGACCCCAGAGCAATTGCAAAATCTAAAGAAATATTCAGCCCTCGTTCCATCTATTCAATAGAAAATGGATAAAGATCATTTGATCTCGCTGACCAAAAGCGTCTATCAGCTGACTTTGCTTTTTCCAAAAAAGGAACCCTTGAGGTATAAAATGAGAGAGTTAGCCGATGAAATTTTGGCCGATTTTATCATTGATCCAAAAAACGAAACTTTTAAGAAATTGGAAATTTTAGATAGTTTTTTTGAAATAGTAAAAGTTCAAAACTGGGCTCCAAAAGATTTAATCTTGCTTTTGCAAAAAGAATATAGTAAACTTAAAGAAAATTTAAACAAAGATCAAAGCTCAAAATTGAACGAAAGGCAAGCCAAAATTTTAGAAATTTTAAAAGAAAAAGAGAAAGTTCAAGTTAGAGAAATAAAAGAGATTTTTCCCCAAGTTAGCAAAAGGACTTTGAGAAGGGATTTTGAAAAATTAGTCAGTCAAGGTTTGGTCGAGAGGATTGGAGAAAAAATTAATACTTTTTACCAATTGAGAAATAGGACAAATAAAAACATTTCCCAAGTTTCTTAGTCATGCCTAATCTTAAAAAAATATTTAGTAAAATTTACGATAAATATGTAGCCAAAATCTACCGTTTTATTTTTTTGAAAGTTAATTCAAAAGAAATTGCCCAAGACTTAACTTCAGAGACATTTTTGAAGGCCTGGAAAGCTTTCAGCTTTCAGAGTTCAGAGTTCAGAGTTCAAAATCCCCAGGCCTTTTTGTATAAAATTGCGAAAAATTTAGTAACCGATTATTATCGGGAAAAGGCAAAAATCCAATTGATTTCGGCTGAATCGAGCCCAATCATCGACCCAAGAATAAATTTAGAAGAAAAGGCGATTCAAAATTCTGATTTGGAGTTAGTAAAGAAGGCAATTTTGAAATTAAAGGATGAATATCAAGACGCCATCATTTGGTATTATTTGGAGGGATATTCTGTTTCCGAAATAGCCAAAATTTTAGATAAATCAGAACCGGCAACCAGAATGCTAATTTCAAGAGCAATCAAAAATTTAAAGAAAGAATACGACAAACTGGTCCAAAAAATTTAGGTGTTATAAAAACCGCCCTTTTTCGTCATATAATATAGAGATGGAAAAAGATCTCATTTTTAAATTAAAGGGATTGTCTCGAATAAAGCCCGAAAAAAGATGGGTTAAGAGAACAAAGAGGGAGATTTTAGGTCCCCAATTTCCCATTTTCCAGCCAATTTTGATTGGCTCTCTTTTATTATTGATCGGAGTTTTTGTTTTTGCCCAAAAATCTTTACCAGGCGAAAAGCTTTATGCTATAAAGAAAATAACTGAGAGGGCAAAGACATTTTTTGTCTCAAGCCAAGAAAAGCCAAAAGTTGATTTAGAAATAGCAGCCAAAAGGATGGAAGAACTAAGGCAGATCGCTGAGAAAAACGATGTCAAAAAATTGCCAGTAGCAATAAAAGAGGTAAAGGAAGTTTCAGCCGTTGCCGCCAAAAGTTTAAAACAGGTTAAAAAGCCAGACAAAGAGATAGTTCAAAAAACAAAAGAAATTTTAGAAAATAAAACTTTGGCCCAAAAAACTTTGGGAACTGAAATCGAAACTCCTTTGGACGAAACCTATAAAGTTTTGGCTGAAAATTTGATAAAAGAAGTAGAAAATAGTTCTTTGACTGAAAACCAAAAAGAAGTTTTAAAAAAAGCAAAAGAATTTTTTGAAAAAGGAGATTTTGCTTCCGCCTTTTTAAAGGTCGTTGAGATAAGTCAAATTAGATAAAGAAAAGTCGCGTTCGCTCGTGGCCAAAACGTTAGGTCGCGAGCTCGTCCCCCACCTTTCAAGTTTTGTTTAAATGTATTATGTGTACATTATAAAAGATGATACTGGAAAGATTTACCGAGGCTACACTGCAGATTTAAAGAGAAGAATAAAAGAGCATCAGCAAGGAAGAGGAGGAGAATATACAAAAAGATGGAAAAAGATTACTTTGGTATATTATGAAGCCTATCGCTCAAAGGAAGATGCGATAGAGAGAACAAAAATTAAGACAACACAAAAAGAGTTATGCCCAATTAAAAAGGAGAATTCGGAGAAGTTTAAATGAACCTTGAAAGGTGGGGGATAAAGGTCGACGCGACAATAAACAGCGAACAATAAACAACGAACAATAATGGCTAAAAAGATATTAGGAGTTCTGATTGCCCTGTTTGTCTTGGCTGTCGCTGGAGTTGCTTTGGCTGAGGTTCCAGCTGCCTGTACCGGAATTACTTTCACCAGATATTTAAGCCAGGGAATGTCAGGCTCTGATGTCAAATGCTTGCAGGCATTGCTCAACCAAGACCCTGCTACAAAAGTAGCAGAGACAGGTCCTGGTTCACCTGGAAATGAAACAACCTACTTTGGTCCATTGACCAAAGCAGCAGTTATCAAATTCCAGGAAAAATATGCCTCAGAGATTCTGGCACCTTACGGCTTAACAGCCGGTACAGGTTATGTTGGACCAAAGACGATTGCCAAGTTGAACTCAATGTTGGCTGTGACACCACCGCCACCTCCTCCTCCGCCACCTCCACCACCTCCGCCAACCGGTGAAGAGGGAACATTGAGCGCAGCTGACGTTCCTTTGCCATCAGCCGTAACAATTCGTGAAGGAGATACAAACGTTGGAGTGATGGCATTCAAGTTAGCAGCAGCCGGTTCTCCGATTACTGTCCAGAGGATAGACGTCCAATTCAATTTCAGACCATGGGGCTGCCTGTCTTATGTCTCTCTTTACGATGGAGCAAACCCAATCATCGGCAAAGAAGCAATAAAGGACAACTTTGTTTTGGTGAGCGGCACTACTTACAAGATGAGATTTTCTGGCTTGAGCTTTGTTGTTCCAAAGGATAGTTCAAAGACAATCACCGTCAAAGTTAGTGCCGTACCCCTCTTTGCTTCAGGCTGTCCCGGTACATACACCGTCAATGTTCCTGAAAATGGCGTCAGAGGTGTAGACGGAATTGGAGTTAATGTCTACGCTCCTCCGACAGGTTCTGCTTTAACTGGTAAGCAATTCACTTTGGCCACTGTTACCCCAGGTACTATCACTGCCAGCCTTAGCGCTACAACTCCAGCCGAAGGAGTAGCAATCATTGACCAGACAACCAGAACCGAGGTTGAATTGGCGAAATTTGATTTGAAAGCCAACAACGCCGATATCACTTTGGACACTGTTGTTGTTACAACAACAGGTTCCGGTTATCTTGTTGCTCTTAGATTGTATGACGGAACCGATTTGCTGGCTGAAGCCACACCAGCTGCCACTACAACCTTTAGCGACTTACTCATTTCAATCGCTAAAGACACAACCAAGACTTTAACTGTTAAGGGATTGGCAGAGGTTTCAACCTCCACTCATGTTGGCGATGTGGCTGTTACTTTATACAGCTATTCAGGAACCGACGTCAATGACAATGTTGTTCAAGCGAGTGGCCTTGGTATAGCTGGAAATACTATTCACCTCTATACAATAGCACCGGTTATAACTCAGGCCACAGGTACGCCTGGTAATGCTTTCGATTCTAATGCTACAGGTGGAGCGGATGCTGTAGAATTTACAATCCAATTCACTGTTACGGCAGAAGGAGGTGATATTTGGATTGCTTCAACTACTATTGCTAGTGACACAGCACAAGAAAATAATGTTACTGTCTATTGTGATAGAGCAGGAACTCCTGTTGCCCCAACTGCTTACTTGATGACTTCTTCTGCTACCGTCGATGGTTGGGGTTACAAGATCCCTAAAGGTCAAAGCGCTACTTTCACTGTAAAGATAACTATAGCCGATACTGGTACAGCTGGCTATTACCGCGGAAAGGTAGTCGGCTTTGATTGGGCAACAACCAATACTGGAACCAGACCTACTGCTTGGAGTGCACCTTGGGCAGTCGGAAATCTCGTTACTACGTACGCCTACTTGACAGCTCACTAAGGTTAATTCGATCTTAGTTTCGCCTTTCCTTGTGGGGCAAAAAGGGGTCGGGTCTTTCCCGGCCTCTTTTGTTTTTGATTTGAAAATGGTATAATAATTTTGTATGGCTAATTCTTCAAAAAATATAACCTTGTCAGAGACCGCTATTAAAAAAAGAGGTGGGTAGTGATTTTACCTTTGGCAGAATATGAAAGGATGAAGGAAAATTTAGAAATGATGAAAGAAGATTTGGAAATGTTAAGATCTAAAAAATTAGCAAAGGAAATCAAAAAAGCAAGAGAAGAAGCAAAAAAGGGAAAAGTGATAAGTTTGGAAGAAGTAGAAAAAAGATTGAACCTCTAATTTTATGGAGGTGGTTTTTACTCGTTCAGCCTTCCGTCAATTTAAAAAATTAGATCGAAAAATTCAAAATGAATTTAAGATTTAGGATTTGCCATTTGAAATATTTATTTTTTATTTTCCTTTTTTTATTTTTTCTTTTTCCTTCTATTTTGCTGGCTGACGAATACGGGGAAAAAAGGATTTTTAACATTGACAAAGATTACGATGCTTTTGGCAGAGAAAGAATTTTTGCCATTTTAGTTAAAATTTCTCCAAATGCCTACTTTTATTTAGAGGAAGATTACTGGACCCAACTTTCCAGTTCTCAAAAAGATGAAATTGCAAATTATTTAAGAGATTTAGCAAATGAATTTGAGACGAAAATTTATCCAACTTTAACCTCTCTCTTTGGTTCAGAACCGAAACCAGGAATTGATGGCGACCCAAAGATCACAATTTTGCTCCACCAAATGAAAGGCGAAGTCGGCGGATATTTCAGAGAAGGGGATTGTTATGAGAAAACTCAATTTCCGCCCTCGAACCAAAGGGAAATGGTCTATTTGAATTTAAATTTTTTAAAAACATCTTTGATCAAACCAAATTTAGCCCACGAATTTTTGCATTTGATAACCTTTAATCAAAAAAACAAAATTTTAAATGTTGAAGAAGAAACTTGGCTCAATGAACTAAGAGCCGAAATCGCCCCAACAATTTTGGGCTATTCTGATTATTTGGAAAAAAGGATCAGTTTATTTTTGAAAAATCCTCAAGATTCTTTAGTCGATTGGCAAAATACATCAGCCGATTATGGCGCCATTTCAATTTTCGCTAACTATTTATATGACTATTATGGCTCAAAAATTTTTATCGATTCAATCCACTCAAAAGAAACTGGAATTTTGGCAATAAATGAAGCATTGAAAAAATCTGGCTTTAGAGAAGATTTTTCTCAAATCTTTAAAAATTGGGAAATTGCCACCTTGATCAACGATTGCTCTTTGGGAGAAAAATATTGTTATAAAAATCCGGTTTTGAAAAATTTGAAAATTTTGCCAGAGATTAACTTTTCGCCAATTGGAGGAGAAAGTATTCTGACTCTTTTTCGAGCAATAAAAGATTTTTCTGGTGATTGGCAAAAATTCGTCGGTGGTTATGGCAATTTGACATTAGAATTCGATGGCCAAAACAACGCTCTCTTCGATGTTTCCTATTTAATCTGCGACAAATTCAACCTCTGCCAAATAAAATTCCTTCCTCTAAATTCAAACCAAGACGGAAAAATCTTAATTTCTGATTTTGACAAAAACTATTCTTCCTTGACCTTAATTACCTTTTCGAAAACAAAAACTTCTGGCTTTGAGGGCCAAAATCCTTTTTATTCTTACTCAATCAAAATTACTTTCAGCAAAAAAACAGAAATTTCAACCTCTTCTGTCCCAACAACTACAATCAGTTGCCGACAAATTTTGAACAATCTCAGGTATGGAATGAGATCCCCTGAAGTCAAATGCTTGCAAGAATTTTTAAAATCTCAAGGACCTGAAATTTATCCTGAAGGTCTAGTCACAGGCTATTTTGGCCCTTTGACATTAGCTGCCGTTAAAAGATTCCAGCAAAAATACTGGCAAGAAATTTTAGCCCCCTGGGGCTTGACCCAAAATCAACCAACTGGTTTTGTCGGCTCAACCACCCGCGCCAAAATCAATCAACTCCTCTCACAAATGTAAATCCATTTTGGGTTGTGGATAAATTGTCTTGACAAATTTTTTTCCGATGAAATATTTTGAAAAAATATGGATAAGGGTTGGATTTTTTTGATTTTTTCTTTTTTTATTTTAATTCCGTTTTTTGCCAGAGCCCAAGATTTCGATAAATTTTTAGAAATGCCGTCAATTCCCGGGCACGTTGAAGGAAAAGGAAACCATTTTGAAATAAAAAATAGCGATTACTTAAACATTTCTTTAGAAAGCAGCGAAGAAATAAGCGTCATTTTAGAATCGATTCCCAAAACAATTAGTTTAAACATTATAGAATCTTCATCTAACTCAACAATTTTAACCTTAAAAGGTTTAGAACCAAACAAAACCTATTTCAAATACCAAGACAGCTACAAAGAAGAAGCTGTTTTTATTTCAGATGAAAACGGGATTTATAGCTGGCAACAAGATTTAACAGAACCTCATTACATTTGGATCCAAGAGGAAAAGGGAACGATTTTTTTAACTCGGGATTGCTCAAAATATGGAAATTGGGAGACATCAACTCAAACTTGCACCCTAACTGAAGATGTAACTAACACAATCGAGATTGACGCTAACAATGTCACTTTAGACTGCAACGGGCACCAAATAAAAAATGAATACTGGATTTCAGGTCCAATTTTAACCCACGGAATCTATGCTTATCAAAAGAGAGGGGTGAAGATTAAAAATTGTAATGTTGCTGGCTTTGATTATAGCCTTTTTTTAAGTTATTCTAGTGAAAATGAAGTATTAAAAAACAATATCTCAAAATCGCACGGCGGGGGAATTTTAATTCAATTTTCCAATTCCAATCAAATTTTTGAAAATAAAGTTTCAGATAGTTTGCGCCAAGGAATGATGATTGTTTTTTCGAATAACAATCAGCTCAAGGGAAATCGGTTGGAAAATAACGGCTATAATTTTGGAATTGTTAATACAAAAATCGAAGGCTATGTTCAAGATATAGATACTTCAAACACAATAAACGGAAAGCCAATTTACTATTTAGTTGGCCAAGAAAATACAACAATTGAGGCAGCTGATAATCCGGGTTACATAGGAATAATAAATTCAAAGAATATTGAAATTAAAAATGTTTCTTTGTTAGAACCTAATTATCAACAAGTTTTGTTTATTAATTCTCAAGATTCAAAAATAGAGGAAAGCCAAATTCAAAATGGCGTTGTTGCCGGCATCCAGATACTTTTTTCATCTAACATCGAAATTTTAAAAAACAAAATTTCAAATTGTTATTATGCAATTTATGCTAGCACTATAATTGGAGCAGAAGGCAAAACTTTAGAGAATGGTTTAATTTCCGAAAATGAATTAACGGAAAACGGAGGAGGAATAGGTTTTATAAACGCTTTTGGCAACAAAATTTTAAAAAATAAAATTTCAAAAAACAACCCCGGAATTTATTTCACCAATTCTTCAAACAATGTCATTAGCGAAAATACTATTTCAGAAAATGAATACGGAGCCATCAATTTGATTCTTTCGTCAGATAATACTCTAAAAGGAAATAATATTTTAAACAACGGAGAAGGAATTTTGTTGAGCGGATCTTCGAACAATATTATTTTTGAAAATTCAATTTCTAAACAAAAAGGACAATGGGGGCGAGGAATTTATCTTTCTGGTACTTATACACAGGAGGGTTTAGTTAAGTCCGAAAACAATAAAATCTATCACAATAATTTCATTCAAAATAAAGTAAATGCCAAAGTGGAATCAGATTATGCTTCAGGAAATTTCTTTGACAATGGCTATCAATCTGGTGGAAATTTCTGGTCTGATTATCAAGGCAAAGATGAAAACGGCGATGGAATTGGAGATACTCCTTATTGCTTTCAAGGCGGTTGTGACAATTATCCTTTTATGGCAGAAAACGGCTGGCAATTTTTAAAAGAGAAGCCAAAAGTTTTAATTTCAGAAGTTTATTTTAATCCCGATTCTTTGCATGGAGCTACTGGAACTAATGAATGGATGAACGAATGGATTGAATTAAGGAATTTAGAAGATAGAGAAGTCGATATTTCAGGTTGGACAATTAGAGATAATAATGCTACTACGATAATTCCAAATTCATCTATAATTCCCCGAAAAGGATTTGCCATTATTACTCCTTCAAATTCTACTTTTGATTTTTGGCCTGAAATTCCGGAAGGGACAATGAAGATTGTTTTAGGCAATAAAATTGGTAATGGTTTAGCCAATGAACACGATTTTTTGATTTTAAGAGATCAAAACGGAAAAATTATTGATTCAGTTTGTTGGGGAAAAGAAGAAGAGTGTGTTAAAGAAGGTTTTAATTATGCTTGTCCTAAAACAAAAGAGGGTTATTCCTTAGAAAAGAAACCATTCGTTTTAAAGCAAAATACAGATTTTTGTAGTTTCTTTGATCAAGAAAATCCAAATCCTGGAAAGAATGTTTTAGATTTTTATTGGCATAGAGAAATAGAAGATCCTGAAGATTCTCGAGAAGGTTATGAAATTTTATCTGCTCAAGTTGTTAAAGGCGATGATAAAATTTTAAATTTTTTGCCTCCTTTTGGAGGAGGCCTTTGTGAAACCTTAATTGCCAAATTGGAATTGAGAGAAATTTTAAATTGGGAAGATTATACCTTTATCAAAGAGGGAAAAGAGGAAACAGAGGGTTATGGTGGAGTGGCAATGAAATTGGATGCTGGTGACAAAATTTATCTTTTCGCTTTTGACCTCTCTTCAAAGCAATATTATCTTTTAGTTTCGTTTGATGGAGGTAAAAATTGGCAATTAGATTCTTCTAACACCGATTATTTCATTTATCAATTCGGAGAAAGAGAAATATTTTTTGCCCTTAATTTGGAAAAATTTTCTCCTCTACAAAAAGTTAGTTTTCTCAGTGGGTTTGTTTTTGCCGATTTTTCAGATTACCGAATTTTTGATCAAACAGAGGAGATTTTACTTTTTGAGTTAGAAAATCAACCGCCAATTCTGATTATCAACTTTTCACCAAAAAATCCAGTAAAGGGAGTTAAGGTTAAATTCGATGCATCTTCCTCAACTGATCCTGATGGCCAAATTTTAAAATTTGAATGGCAAATTGGGACATCTACTTTTTCTGGCACGACGACTGAATTTACTTTTAATGAAAATGGCGACTACGAAATCATTTTAACTGCCACTGACAACGAAGGCGCCACCTCTTCAGCTTCAACAACTATAAGAGTACAGCCCTTCTCTTTTGCCATAATCACCGATTTGCACATCGGCCGAGGATATCCTGATTACGACAGTTCTGGCTTTGAAGATTCTGGCGAAGGCGAAGATTATTATTTGACCGAAAGATTGAAAAATGTTGTCCAGTGGATAATTGATAACAGAGATAACATTCAATGCGAAAATGCCACTTGCTCAATTAAATTTTTAGCCGTTTTGGGCGACATTGCCGATTCTGGTGAAAAGTCAGAATTTTTAAAAGCAAAAAAGATTTTGGGCAGATTGAATGAATATGGCATTCCTTATGTTCCGCTTTTTGGCAATCACGATGTCTGGCCCTATACAGATTTTGACGAAGCAACAACTTCCTTGGGCGAAAATTATTTCGACGAAATTTTCTGGGACGAAAACGCCACCAACACAAAACTAATGAAAGAGATATTAAATTGGCAGAGGGATAAAAGTAATCCAAAATATAAAAATTTCGCTTTTGACTTTGGCGGAATAAACTTCCTCGGCTTGGACTTTAATTCGAGAGAAAAATTTATGAAATTTGGAAAAGGAGTTGGTGCTGACGCCGTGTTAAATGAAATAAGTAAAAAGTGGTTAGAAGAAAAATTAAAGGAATTTGGTGAAAAATCTATGATTTTATTCGCACATCATCCATTTACAACAAAAGATGGCCGTATTTATGCTTTTACTTCTGAAGAAATTTCTGAGCTTGAAAAAATTATGAAAAATAAAAAAATATTATTTGATTTCGGTGGCCATATCCATAGTTTTGAAGAAATTCACGGAAAGCTTGCACCTGCCAATGCTAATATAAAATATGATCCAATAGGTTCCACAAATGTTTTAACTACAGAAGCCCTAATGGTTGGCTCAAATGGAAGGGGAGTAGAAAAAGCTACAAAAGAAAATGGAGTAGTTGATGGGAAAAAAGGAATTTTGAGAATTGTAAAAGTTTTTGATGAGAAAAATATAAACCCTAACAACTGGGAGACAACAGAGAAAGGAGATGAATTTTTAGCCTTCAATCCTATTTTAAATTTTGGTTTTTCTTTAAAAAGAGTGGCCAATTTTCCTTGTATTGAAGTTGAAGCCGATTCTTTTACTGAAAAGCCATTTGCAATTGAGTGGAATTTTGGAGACGGAACGAGCGCTTCAGCAAAAGAATACACAAAATGTTATGAGAAAGAAGGGAAATACAAAATTACTTTAACTCTTAAACATACAAATTCAGATTTTAAAGAAGAGATTTCAAAGGAAGTGGAAGTAAAAGAGGGAGTTATTCCTCGAACGATTAAGAGAACAAAAGAGCAGGTTGAAAAGGGAATTGAATTTATTTCCCAAAGCGCAAAAATGAGTTTTGACAAAATTGGTCAAACTGTAAAAGATAAAGTCAGAATTTTAAAGAAAAAATCTCCAGGTATTCCTATTGGAGAAATCACGGTGCATTTTGAAAATCTTAGTGATGACATACAGTTTTCAAACTTAGTTGCAGATACCGATTTTGAAAAACAAAAAACAATTCTTTATATGGAAAATTGGCTAAGTGAAGAAAAAATTGAAAGGTTGAAAATTTTATTTTTATCAAAAAAATAAGAAAAAATCTTATGAATTCAAAATTAAAAATGTTTTTTTTAGTAGCAATGGAAATTATAGCTTTTGTAATTGGCCTAATAGGATTTATCTTTTTAATCTTAGGACTTTCTCTTTTTATTATGGACAAACTCGAAGTTCTTGAAAGTTTTATTGCTTTAGTAGAAAAACTTCCTTTCTTAAGTAATTTTATTAAAGAAAGTATGTTTTTTAGTATTACTTTTGGACCTTTAGTTTTCTTTCTTCTCTCTTCCCTTGGTATTTTTTTTGGATTTATAAGTTGCAAATTTACCAAAAAGAGCTCTGCAAAATTTGCCTTTTTTCTTAATGCAATTGATTTAATTCTTTCATTAATAGTAGGTGTTATAGTGTTGATATCAATTAGTAAAGCAGCGTGGTAAAATCAATTGATTAATAAAAAAACGATATCTAGCTTTTTATTGATCATGAATTCTGAAAATTTCACAAATAAAAATTCAATAATTCCACTTTTGTGGAAAAGTGGAATGAGAGTCTTGATTGGTTTGGTTTTGGTTAGTTTTGTTTTTGCTCAAAATCTTCCTTATGAGGAAGGCCAAGTTTATGTTTGTCCTTTGGCTAAGAATATGGAGGAGGTGAATCCAAAGTGTCCTTGCAGGATCGATTTGATTTTAGGAGAAACAGTTACAAGCACTTGCAATGGTCAAAATTATGAGATGACATTAACCATTACAACTTATGAAGACAAAGAATATTACGCAATTTTTGGGTTTGAGAATGGGGGAGGGGGAGTGAATTTGAAGCTCGAAGCAAATGCCGGTGGACCTTACGAAGGTTTTGTCGGAAAGGAGATCATTTTTGATGGTTCAAAATCTTCTGACCCAAACGGCGATCCCTTAGATTTTTATTGGGATTTTGGTGACGGAAATTTTGGAAAAGGAGAGAGAGTTTCTCACATTTATCAAAACCCTGGCCAATATTCAATCACTCTGACAGTTTCCGATGGAATGGCAACATCAACGGCAACGACGACGGCAAAAATTTCGATAGCACCAGTTTCCGAAACTTTAAGAAGGTCTTTTGTTAAAAAAGAAATTGCGGAGATTGAAAAACCAATTCAACCTGAAAAGGAAATTGAAAAACCAGAAATTAAGAAAGAAATTCCGATCCAGCCACCAGAAATTGTTGAGGTTCCAAAGCCACAGCTCGAAATCAAAATTGAAAAGCCAAAAGTTGCAGGGGCAAAAATTCAACCCGAAAAATTACCTTCTTTCTCAGCGAGTTTAATGGAAGTCTTTAAAGAAAAACCATTTTTACCATTTTCTGCTT
>Ga0080004_1109496_pt1 | contig 80913 bp, 81 predicted proteins | sample WasSprMetagenome_FD_69207 | JGI IMG/M metagenome (GOLD analysis project Ga0080004, IMG submission 69207) | Sulfidic aquatic microbial communities from Washburn Spring, Yellowstone National Park, USA - WS (SPADES assembly) (version 2) | ecosystem: Environmental > Aquatic > Thermal springs > Hot...
ATTTATAACTGAAAAGGGTATTTTAAAGGCAGAAGAGATAAAAGATATGGGCGGTTAGCTCAGTGGTTAGAGCGCTTCCTTCACAAGGAAGAGGTCGCAGGTTCAAGTCCTGCACCGCCCAACCAAGGCAGAGTAGAAGAACCATAGGCAGGGAAAAGTAAAAACTTAGGCAATGACGAACTGCAGGACTTGAAAGGAGGCATGTTTTGAAATTGCGACGAGAAGGAGCAATTTCAGTGCCGGATGGCCGACCGAAGCCTGCATTCACTAAAAGCGAATAATAAAAAAAGCAGGCGGAGGCGCCAAGTCCTGCACCGCCCAAATTTACTAAAAATAAAGGAGTAAAAGACTAATTTTCAAAGAGGATTTTAAGGAATTCTGAATCACTAAATCTTTTGAAGTTTAATATTACAAACTCTATCATCAAGTTTAATCAATCCATCTTCAACTGCTGCTACTGCTACAATTCCAATAAAACTTTTACTCCCGCTTGCAAGCCATTACAAGAAATGTCTGTCCACTAGTTGATATGCTGTATTCTGATGCCTTTTCTAAATTTTTAATATTAACTGGTAAATCTTTTCCATATATAGAAATTGCAAGAAAAATTGTAAAAAATAGAGTTTTCATTTTATCTCCTAATTTTCTATTTAGACGAAAATTATAAAAAGGTGGTTTATTTTATTGGAACTTAAATTTATGGTAAAATACAAAAATTATGAAAAAATATAACTTTAAATCAAAACTGGAAGAAATAGCAGTTGAAAAATTTGGAAAGAAACTTCTTTATGAATATGAGAAAATAAAAGTTATTGAGGTTCCAAATTTCCCTTCTCTTGGGAAAATTGTTGCTTTGAGGTTTATTGAGTGGCTTGGTTTAAATCCTGATGGAGTTATTTCTCTTCCGACTGGAAAAACTCCTGAATATTTTATAAAATGGACAAAATTTTATTTGGAAAACTGGGATAATAAAGAAGTGAGAAAAGAACTGGATTTCTGGGGGATTGATTTTAAAAATAAGCCAGATTTGAAGAATTACTGGTTTGTTCAGATTGATGAATTCTATCCAATGGACCCTGAAAGAGAAAATAGTTTCAATTATTATATAAAAAAATTTTATATTGAAGGTTTTGGTTTAAATCCTGAAAAAGCAATTCTTATGAATACTTATACAGTAGGAGTGGATAAAGGTTTAAATCTTTTTCATATTTTTCCTGATGGAATGGTTGACCTTACTTTGAGATATAGAATGCCAAAAAATGAAATTGAGGAAAAACAAAAGGAAGCAATTTACAGTATTGATAGATATGCAATGGAATATGAGAAAAAAATAGAAGAACTTGGTGGAATTGGTTTTTTTCTTGGAGGTATAGGACCAGATGGGCATATCGCTTTCAATATAAAAGGGTCTGACCATAATTCAACAACAAGAGTTCTTAAAATTAATTATGAGACAGCTGCAGCAGCTGCTACTGACCTTGGTGGAATTGAAAACGCAAGAGATAGAGCGGTTATGACAATAGGACTTGCAACCATTACTAAAAATCCTACAACAACTGCAATTATTATGGCTGCTGGTGTAAGTAAAGCAAGTGTTGTAAGGGATGCAATAGAAAATGACCCTGATATTCTTTATCCAGCAACTTCACTTCAGAAATTAGAAGGAACAAGATTTTATTTAACTTCTGGTGCTGCATCTCTTCTGAAAGGAAGGAGGATTGAAAGACTTAGAAACTATAAGTCAATACCGGATAGAGAGAAGGAAAAAATTCTTGTTGATATATCTTACAGGTTGAATAAAAAAATTGTTGAAATAAATTTAGAGGATATAAAAAATGATATTTATGGTGCTGTTTTGCTGGAGAAAGGAAAGATAAAAAATTTGAAGAAGATAACAAAAAAGATAGAGGATAATTTCAAAAAGAGAATTCAAAGAGGGGTTTATGAAATAGAAAATACTACATTTTTACATACTGCTCCACATCACGATGATATTATGCTTGGATATCTGCCATATATTCTTCATCTTGTAAGGAAACCAACAAATAAACATTTTTTTGCAACTTTAACAAGTGGTTTTACTTCAGTAACAAATAATTATCTTTTTGAACAACTGGAAAATCTTGAAAATTGTATAAAGAAGGGAAAATTGGAAAAATTGATTTCAGAGAAAACTTATTTTTTGAAAGATAATATTATAGGAAGAAACAGGGATATATACAGGTATCTTGATGGAGTTGCAGGTCAGAATGAAGAAATAATAAAAGAAGCAGAAGCAAGAAGAATGTATCGTAATATTGTTGAAATAATAAAAAATGATAAACCCGAGGAAGTTTTAAATAAGATTTATTTTCTTAAGGAAGAACTAAAAAAATCATATCCTGGAAAAAGAGATATTCCTGACATTCAAAAATTAAAAGGAATGATAAGAGAATGGGAAGAAGAACTTCTCTGGGCTCATTTAGGATTCAGTTGTAACAATATTTTTCATTTAAGATTAGGATTTTATACAGGTGAAATATTTACTCCTCAACCTGAATGGGAGAGAGATGTTGAACCATTTATTGAAATTATGAAAAAAGTTAAACCAGATGTTATTACTGTTGCTTTTGACCCTGAAGGAACCGGTCCTGATACTCATTATAAAGTTCTTCAGATAATTTCTCAATCTGTAAAATATTATGCAACAAAGGTAAACAAAAATATAAAAATATGGGGATATAGAAATATATGGGATAGATTTCATCCTTCAGAAGCAAATATTTATGTTCCTGTATCAATGAATTCAATTACTATTATGAAAGGCGTTTTTGATATATGTTTTGGTTCTCAAAGAAGTGCATCTTTCCCAAGTTATGAATATGATGGACCTTTTTCTGAACTTGCTGTAAAGATAATGGTTCAACAGGGGGAATTTGTTAAAGTTATTCTTGGTAGAGATTTTTTTGGAGGTAGTGAATATGCAAGAATTAGAGCAAGTAGAGGAGTTGTATTTATTAAAGAGATGGATGTATATGAATTTTTAACCGAAAGCGAGAACTTAAAGAATATTATGGAAGATTAGTTTTAAAAAGAATAAATAAAATGGATAACAAAAGAAAAATTGACTTTTTTATTCTGGAAGGGGTACAATTTCTGGAAGGTTAAAGTTGGTTTATTTTCACTATAAAATTTATTTCTTTATTTTCCCATATCCAGAAAAATTATGCCTTTTAAATTTCGTATTTGATAAAGTTTCTGTTTTTAATAATTTATTCTTTAACTACGAGGGTTCTCGCAATTTTATCATGCCAGGTCTGTTTCTTTTTGTCCCATAAAGCCCAGAGATACCCAAGCCATGAAATGAAAAAAATAATAAAGTAAATGATATCCTTTATAAGAACCTCTCTTATAAAGGCAACTCCATATGAAATTTTATTACCATTTTCATCAACAATTTTTATTCCTGTAATCATTTTGCCAAGAGTTGCTCCAAACTTTCCTACAAGGAATGTTTTATAAAAAATAGAAATTAAAAAATAGATTGAAAGGCATATCAATGTTTTAAATAATAAAGAAAGATATTCTAAGAAGACCTGTTGATTGTATTTTCCAGTATAAATGTCCTCAATAAAATTTCTGTATGTTTCAGGATTTGGTAAAGAATTGAAGAAAAATATTCTGAAAATAATGGTATAAATGCACCACAAAACTATTCCATCAATTATAAAGGATAAAAATCTCAGACCAATATTTGCATATTTAATCTCTACTTTTTCATAAATTTGATTTTCTGACTTTAATTGTTTATCTTCCATTTTTAATCTCCAGGCAACCACAGATATTTTAAAACAGGAGTTTTAATTTCAGGAATTTTTGAAAATAATAATTTTTCGCTTTGATATAGACCTATAACATCAAAAATACCAGGTTTGTAATAATATTCAACGACTTTCAACTTATCAATCTTTGTCATCTCCTTAATTACACTAACCGCTTTATCAAGATTTCCGATTTCATCAACAAGACCAATTTCTTTTGCCTGAATACCTGTAAAAATTCTTCCATCAGAAATTATATTCACTTTATCAGAAGGGATGTTTCTGTTTTTTAAAACAACATCAAGAAACCTTTTTGCTGCCTGATTAACAAGACCTTGAAAAATCTTTTTTTCTTCAATATCCATCTTTCTGAAAGGAGAACCAATGTCTTTATGTTTTCCACTCTTTATTACATTCATATTGATGCCAAGTTTTTTTTCAAATAATTCCTCAACATTGTAAAGTATTATTACTGCACCAATATTCCCTGTGATTGTTAAAGGATGGGATATAATTTTGTCTGTCCCAACTGCACAATAATATCCACCAGAAGTTGCAACATTTTCAAGAAGAGCAATAACTGGTTTGGATTTTTTTATTTCCTGAATTTTATCATATATTTTTTCAACTTCAACTATATCTCCACCTGGGCTATTTATTTGAAGAATTATTCCCTTTACTTTTTCATCTTCTTTAGCAATATCAAAAGCATTTTTTATTATATCAGAAATACTTTTGAAATAATATTTTTCGGAATAACCTGTTATTTCTCCCTCAATTTTTACAAGTGAGATTTTATATTCTGCATCCTTATCACCTGCAATGAATCTCTGCCTGAATTTTATCCTTTCGTAAGACATAACATCTCTAACAGGAATCTTTGATTTTTTTGTATTTTCTTTATTAACTGTAAGATAGTTTAAAATCAGGGTTAAGATAATCAAAATTCCTACAATACTCAAAGCAATTATTTTTTTCCTTTTAAAAACCATTTTTTCTCCCCTTTATAAAATATTATCACTTTCAATTATTTTTTCAAAAAAGTATCAAAGCCATTCTTTTATTGCTGAAAGACCAACTTTTAATGATTCATAACCATCAATTCCACTTACAACCGGTTTTCTATTATTTTTTATACAATCAATAAAATGTTCCATCTGTTTTTCAAATCCAATACCTAAAGAATTTAAAGGAATTGGTCCTATTTTTTCTTCTCCATTTTCTTTTTTTACAACAAAATATCTATTTTTTTCATCCTGATATCCACTAAAAATAAGAACCCCTTCAGGTCCAATTGCCTGATGTAAATATTGAGAGGAAGTATTTTTAGGTAAGCCCCATGACCAGCATAAAACAAGAATATCTCCTTTTTCAAATTCAACTGAGACAACTCCTGTATCTGGTGAGGTAAATTTTTTAAATTTTGTTAATGAACTTTTTACTTTTTTAACCTTTCCAAATGTATAAATTGCAAAATCATATGAATGGACTGCTCCATCAACAAAAGGTCCCATTCCTTTCTTTATATCATAATACCATTCAGCAATAGGTCCATATCCACCCCAGATTTGATGCCAGACAACTGGTCTTCCAATTATTTTTTTATCCATTAATTCCTTAAATTTTAACCACTCTTCATCAAATCTTCTTACATATCCAATCTGAAAAATAAGATTATTCTTCTCACATTCCTCTATCATTTTTTCTGCCTGTTTTAAATTTACTGCTATGGGTTTTTCACAGAATATATGTTTTTTTGCCTTTGCTGATTCAATCACAATTTTATAATGTAAATGTGTTGGAGTAGCACATATTATTCCATCTATTTCTGATTTTTTAAGCATATCTTTAAAGTCCTTATAAATTTCTTCAACTCCAAAATCATTTTTAAAATTATTCAATAAATTTTCATCAATATCACATGCAGAAACAATTTTTACATCTTCCATCTTTTTTAAAATACCTGCATGATATCTTCCCATTCCTCCACAACCAATTATCCCTATTTTTACCATTTTTACCTCCTGTTTTTAGAATTGACTTATATTATATCCCTAAAAAATGTTAAAATAAAATAAAAAAGGAGGCAGTATGGAGATTAGAATAAAGTTTGAAAAGGAAGAAATTGAATGTGAAATTTTTGAAACAGAACTTGGAAAGAAAATTTATGAAAAATTACCATTTAATTCAAAGGCAAGATTATGGGGAAAAGAGATATATTTTGAAATTCCTTTATCAAGTGAAATTAAAAACCCTAAAAATGAAGTTGAAAAAGGAGATATTGGGTACTGGCCTGATGGTAAATGTATGTGCTTGTTTTTCGGACCAACTCCAGTAAGTAAAGGAGAAAAAATTATTCCTGCAAGTAGTGTGGAAGTAATAGGTAAAATAAAATCAGATTTAAAAATTCTTGAAAGTATAAAAAGTGGAGAAAGGATAATAGTTGAAAAAAAATAGAAAGGAGATAATAATGAAAGCAGCAGTTTTTTATGGAATTGAGGATATAAGAGTTGAAGAAGTAGAAGAACCAGTATGTAAAGATGGTGAGATAAAAATTAAAGTTGAATACTGTGCAATATGTGGAACAGATGTAAGGATTTTTTATTCTGGACACAAAAAAGTTATACCACCTGCAATAATAGGTCATGAAATTACAGGTGTGGTTTATGAAATTGGTAAAAATGTTGATTATCCTGAAATAAAAGTTGGTGATAAAGTTGTTATTGTCACTTCAATTGGATGTGGAAAATGTAAAATGTGTAAAAATGGTTTTTATAATTTATGTCCTGATACTAAAGCAATAGGTTATTATTATAAAGGTGGATTTGCTGAATATTTAATAGTTCCAGAAGATGCAGTTAAACAGAAGGCAGTTATAAAATTACCAGAAAATCTTTCTTTACTTGATGGAAGTATAATTGAGCCTCTTTCCTGCTGTATAAATGGTCAGAACTACTTAAATATAAAAAAGGATGATTTTGTTTTAATTTTTGGTGGTGGTCCTATTGGATTTATGCATGCCTGTCTTGCAGTTGCTTATGGATGTAAAAATGTTGTTATAGTTGACCCTGCCTATGATAGATTGATTAAATTCGGTAAAAATTTTGAAAATATTATTTTTTTAAATCCAAATGAAGTAGATATAAAAAAGGAAATTATGAAAATGACAGATGGTTTTGGTGCAGATGTTATAATTACAGCATGTCCGGCAAAAAAAGCACAGATTGATGCTATTGAAATTTCTGGCTCAAAAGGAAGAATAAGTTTCTTTGGAGGACTTCCAAAAGATGATTCAATAATTCAGATTGATTCAAATATAATACATTATAAAGAAATCTCAATTTTTGGTTCTTTTGCTTCAAACAGGAATGATTATATAAAGGCAGGAGAATTGATTTCTTCGGGTAAAATAGATGCGAAAAAGTTTATAACAGATGTAATTCCTCTTGAAAATATTGTGGAAGGGATAAAAAAAATAAGGAATGGTGAAGCACTTAAAATTGTGGTTAAAATAAATGGTTGAATATAAAAAATTTTTAAGAAAGACATTCCAACTTGCAGAAAAAGGGAAAGGACTTGTAAGTCCAAATCCACTTGTTGGTGCAATAATAGCAAAAGGAAATAGAATAATTTCTACTGGATACCATAAAGCATTTGGACTTCCCCATGCTGAAATTGAGGCATTAAATGATGCAAAAGGAAAGGCAAAAGGAGCAACTTTATATGTAAATCTTGAACCATGCTGTCACTGGGGGAAGACACCTCCATGCACAGAAGCAATAATTAAAGCAGGAATTAAAGAGGTAATTTGCTGTATTATTGACCCAAATCCTGTTGTTAATGGAAATGGATTTAAAATACTTGAGGAAAATGGAATAAAGGTAAGATATGGATTTCTTGAGGAGGAAGCAGAAGAATTAAACAGGTTTTATATAACTAATGTAAAGAAGAAAAGGCCTTATGTTATTTTAAAATGGGCTCAAACAATTGATGGTAAAATTGCAACAAGAAATTATTCTTCAAAATGGATTACAGGTGAAAAGACAAGAGAATTTTTAAAGAGAAAAAGATTTGAAGTTGATGGAATTTGTGTTGGAGTTAATACTATTTTAATTGATAATCCTTCTCTTGATTATATACCACCTGAATTTCAGACAAAAAAAAATTTAATTGAGAAAAAAAGGTATTACAAAATTATTCTTGACCCTTATGGAAAAACACCAGTTAGAGCAAAGATATGGGAAAATAAAAATTCAATAGTTTTAATTGTTTTTGATGAGAAAATTGAAGAAGAGAAAATTGAGAAATATAAGATTAATGATAACTTTGATTATTTAAAAATTCCTTTTGAAAATATGAAATTTGATTTAAAAAAATTACTTGAAAAACTTCTTGAAAAAAATATAGGTATAATAATGGTTGAAGGTGGAAAATTTACATTAACAGAGTTTTTTGAAAATAAAATTTTTGATGAGATATGGGCTTTCATTGGAAATAAAATTCTTGGTGGAGAAAATTCAATATCTGTTTTTGGTGGAAATGATAAAGAAAATATAAATGTAGCAGTTGAACTTGAAAAAATAGAGGTAGAGAAAATAGAAAATGATATTTTAATAAAGGGGAGAATATGTTCACAGGAATAATTGAAGAGGTTGGAAAGATTAAAGAAAAAAGATGTAAAGGAAGTGGATGTAAAATGATTGTTGAAGGGGAAAAAATTTTTGAAGATTTAAAGATAGGTGATAGTATTTCAGTAAATGGAGTATGTTTAACAGTTGAAGAGATAGAAAATAAAAATTTCTCTGTTTCTTTAAGTTTCCATACATTAAAAAATACAAATCTCGGTGATATTAAAATAGGCGAATATGTAAATCTTGAAAGAGCATTGAAAATCGGGGATAGAATTGGAGGCCATTTCTTAACAGGACATATTGATTTTAAAACAAAAATTTATTCATTCAAAAAAAATGGAGAATTTTACCTTATGAAAATATTAATTCCTGAAGAGTATAGAAAGTTTATTGTGAAAAAGGGCTCAATTGGGATAGATGGTATTTCATTAACAGTTGCTGAAACTTTTGAAAATGGAATAGTTATTTATCTCATACCCTTTACAATTGAAAATACAAATCTGAAATATAAAAAGCAAGGTGACTTTGTGAATGTTGAAATTGACATTTTTGCCAAGATTTTAAAGTCATAAATTAATTTTAAAAAATTTTGCTGAGATTTTGAAGAAGAAAAAATAGATTATCAAACTTCCGGGTATAACAAAAAATAAAAAATAAAAGAGAGAAAGTTTTGAGATTAGAAAATGTTTTGAAACAAGGATAAAGATGATTGAGGGAATTGAAATGACAAGGCATTTTAAAAATGAATTTATAATGAGTGAGTAATTGACCTGAAGATGGTTTCTGTTGAAAAAATAACATAAAAGTAAAAAATTTATAAGGCCTACAATTGTTGTTGAAAGAGCAATTCCTCCATGATTGAGAAATTTCATTAAGATTATATCAAGAATAAAATTTGAAAATATACTTAAAATCCCTATCTTTAAAGGTGTTCTTGTGTCATTGAAGGCATAAAAACATCTTGTGATTACAGAAATACCTCCATAAAAAATAATTCCAATTGAATAAAAAAGAAGCGGATAAGATGTAAGTTGAACTGAATTTAAATCAAACATTCCTCTTTTAAATAAAAATGTAACTATTTCATCTTTCAAAAAAACCAAAATAAAGGTTGAAGGTATCAATGTTAAAAAAAGGATTTTAAATGCATAATTAATATTTTCTTTAAATTTTTCATATTCTTTTTTTGCATGATTTTCGCTTAACCATGGTAAAACAGCAGTTGAAATTGAAATTCCAAATATTCCAAGTGGTAATTGATATAAACGGGTTGAATACCAAAGTCCTGAAACCATTCCAGAAGATAGTAAATTTGCAAGTGAATAATCAACAAGTAAATTTATTGGACCAACTGCAACTCCTATAATCATTGGTAAAAAAAGAGTTCCTATTTTTTTTATTGCAGGATGTGAAAAATTTAATGAAATTTTTGGGAAGTATTTTAGTTTTCTAACAGAAGGAACAAGAATTAAGAACTGACCAATTCCTCCAAAAATAATTCCAATACATAGAGCAAAAATTTTGTCCTCAACTCCATATCTAAAAAATCTTGTTAAATAAAATAAAGAGAAAATCCAGAAGAAATCAAGAATAACTGGTGAAATTGAGGGTAAGAAAAATGATTTATAACAGTTTAAAATTCCTGTATATAATGCTGAAAGAGATATAAAAATTAAATATGGAAAAGTAAATTTCAAAAGTAGCCATACATAAAACCATTTGCTTTCAAATGTTAAAATTCTTGTAAAAATTTCGCTTAAAATGAAAAATAAAATAAATAGAGAAAAAGTGAAAATTAAAGAGAGAGTAAAACATATATTGAATATCTCTTTTGTTTGACTTTTTTTATTTTCATCAGATAAGTATTCAGTAAAAACAGGAATAAAGGAAGAAGTTAATGCTCCTTCTGCAAGTAGTCCTCTAAAAAAATTTGGTATCATGAATGAAATTAAAAAAGCATCATAAATTTTTGTTGTTCCGAAGAAATTTGCACTTACAATTTCCCTGAATAAACCGAAAATCCTTGAAATTATTGTCCCTATGGAAAAAAGAGTTATTGCCTTTAAAATTTTTTTACTCATTTTTCGGTTTTAAAAGAGGGAAGAAGATAACCTCTTTTATTGAGGAGGAATCTGTAAAAAGCATAACAAGCCGGTCTATACCAATTCCAAGTCCTCCAGCAGGTGGCATCCCATATTCAAGTGCTTCAATAAAATCATAATCAATTTTTTTCTTTTTATCAATTTCATTTTTACATTTATCTTCAAACCTTTTTAATTGTTCAACTGGGTCGTTCAATTCAGAATAGGCATTTGCAATCTCAATCCCAGCAATAAAAAGTTCAAACCTCTCTGTAAATTTGTCATTATCTTTAAATTTTTTTGCAAGTGGAGAAATTTCAACAGGATAACCAATTACGAATGTTGGATTTATAAGTAATGGCTGTATTTTCTTTTTAAAAATTGCATCAAGTTTTTCAAATATATTTTCTCCTTCTTCTACTTCTATACCAAATTCTTTAATTTTCTCCTCAATAATTTTTTCATCCCTCCAGTTATTTATTCCAGCATATTCATTAAAAACTTCTTCCCACTTAATTCTTTTCCACGGTTTTTTTAGATCAATTTTTTTTCCCTGATACTCAAATTCAAGTTTTCCAAATATTTTTTCTGATAGATAGCATATTAAATTTTCAGTTATTTCCATCATTTCCTCATAATCATCATATGCAGAATAAAGTTCAAGCATAGTAAATTCAGGATTGTGTAAAGTTGATATTCCTTCGTTTCTGAATGACCTATTAATTTCATATATTTTTTCAAAATTTCCTACAAGAATTCTTTTTAAATATAATTCAGGAGCAATTCTTAAATAAAGTTCCAAATCAAGTGCATTATGATATGTTATAAAGGGTTTTGCTTCTGCTCCTCCTGGAATTGGGTGCATCATAGGTGTTTCAACTTCAACGAATCCCTTATTATTCAAAAATTCTCTTATATTTTTTAAAATCTCAATCCTTCTTTTAAAAATTTCTCTGACATTTTCATTCATTATTAAATCAAGATATCTCTTTCTGAATCTTATTTCTACATCTTTAAGTCCATGCCATTTTTCAGGTAAGGGTCTTAATGATTTTGAAAGGATAATAAAATTTTTTACAAGTATTGTTTTTTCTCCTGTTTTTGTTTTAAATACTTCTCCTTCAACTCCAATAATGTCTCCAATATCAATTTTTTTAAAAACTTCATAATTATTTTCACCAATTATATCTTTTTTAAAATAGAGTTGAATTTTACCTGTCCAGTCAACCAAATCAGCGAAGGAAGCACTACCATGTTTTCTTATAGCCATTATTCTACCTGCAGTTTTTACATATTCTCCTTCTTTTATATTTTCTATATTTACTTTTGTATATCTCCTTCCATATGGTTCAATACCAAGTTTTTCAAATTCCTCTTTTTTCTCAATCCTTATTTTTCTCATTTCATTATCATTCATCATTTTTTTCTCCTTTATCATTTTCAATTTTTTCAATTTTTACCCATTTAATAATTTTATCTCCTACATCCTGAACAGTTATTTTAAAACTATTATATATAAATTCCTCACCCTTATTAGGGATTCTACCAAAATGAGATAAAACAAAACCAGCAATTGTTTCTACATCAATATCAGGTATTTCCATCCCTGTTAATTCTTCAACCTTTTCTATCTCCATATTCCCTTTCAATAAATATTTACCATCCATTATTTTAATATATTCTTTTTCATCTTTTTTAAACTCATCAGAAATTTCACCTACAATTTCTTCAATAAGGTCTTCCATTGTTACAAGTCCGGCAGTTCCACCATATTCATCAATTACTATTGCCATTTGTAATTTCAACATCTGTAATTCTCTTAATAATTCAATAATTCTTTTTGTTTCTGGAACAAAATAAACATTTCTCACTATATCTTTTGCCTTTAAATTTTGCCAGTTTTCTTTCGTTTGTTTTGAAATAATATCTTTAATATATACAATTCCTATGATTTTATCAATATTCTCCCTATAAACAGGAATTCTTGAATAACCATGAGAACTTATTATTTTTACTATTTCTTCAATAGGTGTATTTTCTTCTGTTGCAATTATATTTACTCTTGGTGTCATTATTTCTTTTACCATTTTATCTCCTAACTCAAAGATACTGTGAATTATTTCCTTTTCTTCTTTTTCTATCACCCCTTCTTCTTCTCCTGCAGTAATCATTGCCTTAACATCTTCTTCAGTTAAAACAGGTATTATTGTTTCTATTTTTTCTCCAAAAATCATTAAAAATAAGTTAGAAATAAAAAGAAGTAATTTAACAAATGGGTAAAAAATTATAGAAAAAATTTTTAAGGGATAGGCAGAAAGTAAAGCAACTTTTTCCGCGTGTTTTTTGGCTATACTTTTAGGTATTATTTCTCCAAATATAAGAATGACAAAAGCCATAATTCCAGCAATAAGGGATGGAACTATTTTATGAAAATAGTTGTAAGAAATTGATGCTGCCATAACAGAAGCCATAATATTAACAAAATTATTTCCTACAAGTGTAGTTATAAGAACTTTTTCTGGATTTTCAAACCAGAAACTTAATTTTTCTCCTTTCTTTTTATCTGCTTCAAGCAATTTTCTATAATGGTATTTACCAAGAGATATAAAAGATGTTTCTGCAGAAGAGAAAAATGCAGATAATAAAATTAAAAATAAAAGTAATAAAAAAGAACTCAATGGAATTTCACTCATTTTAGGAGATTTTCACACCAGTTTTTAATTCCTCTATCAAAATTTTTATCAAAAATTTCACATACCTTTTTAAAATTCCAAATAAATTTTTCAAAAACATCATCAATTTTAATATTCCTTTTTATTAATTCTTCCATTGACACATAATCTCCTTCAATTTTTTTAACATTTATTCCAATTCCTACTATATAAAAATCACCCTTTTTTTCAATTAAAATACCACAAATTTTTTTTCCATTTATTATTATATCATTTGGGAATTTTATTTTGCAAGTTAAACCAAAATCTTTCATTGTATTTATTAATGAAAGAGCAACAATTTCAGATAAAAAATCAGTTAATTTATTTTTTTTTATCTGAAAAGAAAAATATAAACCACCTTTTGGAGAAAACCATTTTCTTCCATATCTTCCCCTACCCTCTGTTTGTTCTTCTGCAATAATAATCCCTAATTTATTATCATTTATAAAATTCTTAGCGATATCCATTGTTGATTTTACTTTTTTAAATTTGTATACAGGATAATCATTAATCATTTTCAGAAATTACTATATTTATACCTTCAAGAGTTAAATATTTTCTTACCCTTTTTTCAAAATTCAATTTTTTCTTAAAGTAATCACACCAGCCACCTGTTAAAATAACTTTTGAAATTTTGTATCTTTCTTTTATTTTTTCAACTATTCTTTCAATTGCTCCAGAAATTCCCTCTTCCATACCAAGATTTATAGCAGAAGATGTATCTTTACCTATAAATTTAGTTTTTTTCTTATTTATCTCTTTAATTAAAGCAGTATTTTTAAGAGAGTTTATCCATAGTTCCGGACCGGGTAATATAAATCCACCAATAAATATTTTATTTTTGTTGACAACATCAATTGTAATTGCGGTTCCAATATCTATGACAATACAGGGATACCCAAAAATTTCACTTCCACCCTTACAATTCAGTATTCTATCTATTCCAACTTTTTCAGGATTCTCAATATCCATTTTTATCTTGCAATCTTTATAATTCAATAAAATCGGTTCTATTTTCAGAAAATTTTTAACCTTTTTTTGAACTTCTATATTCAATTCAGGAAAAACAGAAGAGATACCACATCTGTGAATTTTATATCCCTTTAAATCCTCTGGAAAGTTAATTTCATTAAGTTTTTCATTTAAAAAATCAAAAAATTTTAATAATTTTTTTCCTTCAAACAAACCAAATTTTGTTTTCTTATTTCCAATATCAATTGCTAATTTTACCATATCTTTATTATATCATACATTAGGAGTAAAAATATTGACAGGGATTTTTAAATTTTATATAATTATTTATGAGGTTTTAAATTTTAGAAGGGAGGTGATATATGAGAAAAGAAGGAGGAAAGAATGAAAAAATTGATGACTATTCCTCCAAAAAGTGTCCATATTATTTTGGACCTTTATCATTGTAACTCTTCTATACTTGACTCACCTGAAAAAATAAAAGAAATATTAATACAGGCTGTAAAAGAAGCAAATACTACTTTAATAGATATAAAAATTCATAAATTTTCTCCGCAAGGAGTTAGTGGATTTGCTTTAATTTCTGAAAGTCATATAAGTATTCATACATGGCCTGAAAATAAGTATGCAGGGGTTGATATTTATACTTGCGGAACAAAGGCATTACCTGAAAAAGCGGCTAAATTTATTATAAAGGAACTGAAATGCAAAAAACCATCTATTCTAAAAATTGAAAGGGGAAGTTATGCAGAAGAAATTTAAAGGTGTTGTTATTGATTGGTATGAACCATATGGAATTGGAATTGCTCTGAAAGTAAAAAGGAAAATTGTTGAAAAGAGAACAAAATATCAACATATTGAAGTATACGAAACATATAATTTTGGGAAAGTTTTATTTATTGACAATTTAATTCAATCAATAGAAAAAGGAGAAGAAAGTTATCATGAAATACTTGTTCACCCTTCATTATTTTCACATCCTGAACCAAAAAATGTTTTGATAATTGGTGGTGGTGAAGGAGCAACTTTAAGGGAAGTTTTAAAACATCCTGTAGAAAGGGTAAGAATGATAGATATAGATGGAGAGATGGTAGAAATTGCAAAAAAATATTTAAAGTTTGATAGAGGCGCTTTTGAAGATAAAAGGGCAGAAATTATAATTGAAGATGGATTTAAATTTTTGAAAAATGATAGAGGAACTTATGATGTTATAATAATGGATGCAACAGACCCAGGAGAAGAAGCATCTTCTCCTCTTTATACAGATGAATTTTTTAGATTATGTTATCAGCATCTCAATAAAAATGGAATTCTTGTAACTCAGGGAGGAACCCCAATTTTTTTACATGACAAAAGGATTTTGAATATTTATAATAAACTTAAAAATATTTTTAAAGAGGTTAAAATTTATTCATCCCCTGTATTTGGTCTTTTACCAAACTGGGTTTTTATCACAGGAATAAAAGGGAATATAAAGATTGATAAAAAGCCAAAAAGAAAAATAGAAAAAGAATTTTATTTTTATTCCCCGGAATTACAGCCATCTTTGTTTTCTCTTCCATTATTTTTGAAAAATATTATTTATTTTCAAGAAATTTAACAAGTTTTTCAAATGTTTCCTTGCTTATTATATGTTCAATTTTACATGCATCTTTTTCTGCACTTTCTTTTGAGACATTTAAAATTCCTGTCAAAAATTTAAATATTATTTTATGTTTTTTTAGAATTCTTTTTGCTTCCTTATTTCCTTTCTCTGTTAACTCAATATATCCATATTTCTCCTGTTTAATATATCCCTTTTCCTTCAAAATGTTTAAAGCATTAACAACAGAGGCAGATTTTACATTAAGTAATTCACTTATATCTTTAACCCTGACAACTTTTTTATCAAGTGACAATATTTTTATCGCTTCAAGATAATCTTCTAAACTTTTTGTAAGCAATTCAACCTCCTGTTAAAAAAGTGAAAACCTGATAAAAGAAAGTGGAAATAAGCCAGCCGGTAAAAAATGTCCAGAAAAGAGAAATTATTGCCCATTTTCCTCCAATTTCTTTTCTTAAAATCAGAAATGTTGCAAGGCATGGCATATATAATAAACTCATAATCATAAAGGAGTAAGAAGAAATAGGATTAAAATAAATTTTTAAACTTTCAGATAAATTTTCAACACCAAATAAAGTTCCAAAAGTGCTTATAACAAGTTCCTTCGCATAAATACCGAAAATAAGAGCAACTCCTGCCTGCCAGAAATTGAAACCAGAATATTTAAACAAAGGAGAGATAATTTTACCAATTCTACCAATGTAATTAAATTCTGAACCATAATTTTCTGGATTTGGAAAATAACTTAATAACCAGAGAATCAATGAGCCAAGGAAAATTAATGTTCCTGCTTTCTTTAAAAAATATTTTGTTCTTGTCCAACTATCAAGTAGCACACTTTTCCAGTAAGGAGTCCTAAAAGGTGGTAGTTCAATAATTAAAGGCATGGATTCCTGCTTAAAGACAAATGAATTGAAAATCTTTATTGTCAGAAATGAAACAATTATACCGAGTAAATAAAGGGAAAAAATTATTAAACCCTGATTTTTACTGAAAAATATTCCTGTAAAAAGTATATAAACAGGTAATCTTGCAGAACAACTCATAAAAGGAATTGAAAGAGAGGTTAAAATTTTGTCCCTTTTATTTTCAAGTATTCTTGTTCCCATTATTGCAGGCACATTACAACCAAAACCCAAAATTAAAGGTATGGCACTTTTACCATGGAGTCCAAGTTTATGCATTATCCTATCAGAAACAATTGCTGCTCTTGACATATATCCGGTATCTTCAAGTATAGAGAAAAAGAAAAAAAATAAAAAAATATTTGGAACAAATGATATGACAGAACCCACCCCTGATATTATTCCTTCATTTAAAAGAGAAATTAAATATGGAGAAAAATTTGAATTTGATATAAGGTTTTTTAATTTTTCAAGTATTAAATCAATAAAATTTTTAAATGGCTCACCGAGAAGGAAAACTCCATTGAAAATTAAAAACATTATAAATAGAAAAATTAAAGGACCCGCAAAATTATGAGTTAAAATTTTATCTATTTTTTCTGTTAATTCAATTTCAAGTTCTTTCTTTTTTTCAATAATCGCTTCCCTTACTATTCCATGAATAATTCCATATCTTTTTTCTATAAGAAGCATATCAACTGGTTTTTTCAATGTTTTTTCAAAATTAATTATTTTTTCAGATATTTTTTCATAACTAATTTTGTCTCTTAAAAAATTTATAAAAATTTCATCTTTTTCAAGGATTTTTATTGCAAGAAATCTTGATGGATAATTCAGATTTAATTTATTAATTTCACTCTCAATTTCCGATATAATATTCTCCACTTCTTCTCCATAGTTAAATTTAAAAGTTTCAGATAAAGGCTCTTTACATTTTTTATATATTTCTTCCTTTAATTCTTCTATTCCAATATTTTTATTTCCTATTGTTTTTACAAATTTCACCTTAAACAATTTTTCAAGATGTCCAATGTCATAATCAATTCCTTCTTTTTCCGCTAAATCAATCATATTCAAATCAATTATTATATTTTTGTGAAGTTCTGAGAGTAAAACCAGAAGAAATAAACTTCTTTCAAGATTTGAAGCATCTGCAATTAAAAGTAAAACATCAACTTTATTTTCAACAAGGAAATCAATTGCAATTTTCTGGTCTTCACTTTCTCCTGTTAATGTATATGTTCCTGGAAGGTCAATAACATTAAATTTTATCCCTTTATAAATATAATAACCCTCTTTTTTTTCAACAGTTACTCCCGGCCAGTTTCCAACTTTCTGTCTTGCTCCTGTTAAAGCATTAAAAATTGTAGTTTTCCCTGTATTTGGATTTCCTGCAATAGCAATAATTTTTTCTTCCATCTTACTCCGCCTTTTCAACAATTATATCCATTGCAATTCCACATCCAATTCCAACAGTTATATTTCCCTTTTTTATTATTATTGGTCCTGGACCTGGCTTAATTACTTCAATTATATCTCCAGTAAAAATTCCAAGATTGCTTAATTTTTTACATTTGCCTGGTTTTAATATCTCCAAAATTCTATATTTACCTTCTTTTACATCTGATAATCTCTCCATAAAAACTCCTTTTAAATTAATTATACCTAAAAAAGTTAGTTCTGTCTAATTTTTACAAAAAATAAAAAATTTGACTTTTTTGAAAAATATAGTTATAATAAAAACATGAAAACAAAAAAATTTAATGTGGTTTTAAAGAAAAATTATTTGAGAAATTTCCTTTCATGGCGCTGATACCTTCCTTTTTGTCTCTCTTCTTTTTATTCTTCTTTTTTAAAAATGGAGGAGGTAAAAATGGAAGAAATTATTAAAAAACTTTTAGAAAATAAAAATCTTACAGAAAATGAAACATATAATGTTTTTAAGGGAATTATGGAATGTAAAATTTCTCCAGTTAAAACTGCTGCATTCCTTACTTTATTAAGGGTAAAAAAAGAGAGTTCAGAAGAAATAACAGGAGCAGCAAAATTATTGAGGGAAAAGATGGAAAAAATAACTTTAAATAAAGATATTATCTGTGACACATGTGGAACAGGGGGCGATTATTCAGGAACATTCAATATTTCAACTACAAGTGCAATAATTGCTTCTTCCTGTGGACTTTTTGTTGCAAAACACGGAAACAGGTCTGTTACAAGTTTCTGTGGAAGTGCAGATGTTCTTGAATATCTTGGGTATAAAATTGACATTGAACCTGAGAAAAGCAAAGAAATTCTTGAAAAATTTGGATTTGCTTTTTTATTTGCTCCATTATATCATAAGGCAATGAAGAATGTTGCAGAAATCAGAAAAGAACTTGGATTTAAAACAATTTTCAATATTATAGGTCCTTTATGTAATCCCTGCTTTGCAAATTACCAGATTATGGGAGTTAATGAATATTATCTTTTAAAAATTATTCCCTATGTTTTCAAAAATCTTGGTATAAAAGGTTATGTTTTTCATTCTGAGGATGGAATTGATGAAATAACTCTTACAGGAAAAACATATATTGTTGAGGTTGATGAGGAAATTAAGGAATTTGAAATATATCCTGAAGATTTTGGACTTAAAAGGTGTAAACTTGATGATATAAAGGGAGGTAGTTTAAAAGATAATGCTGAAATTTTACTGAAAATAATTAAAGGAAAGGAAAAAGGAGCAAAATCTGATATAGTTTATTTGAATACTTCATTTCTTTTGAAAATATGTAAGTTTGTGAATAGTATTGAAGAAGGAATAAATTTGTGCAGGGATATTGTTAAAAAGGGTATTCCATACAGAAAATTTAATGAGATTCTTGAATTTATAAATAAATGAAAAAGATATTTTTGTTTTTTATTTTAACATTCATTTTTTGCTATCCAGAAGAGATTGAAATTACTTTAAATGAACAGGCAGTCATAGATTTTTTTAATTATCCGGATTTAACAGAAGGAATTATTGATTTACTCTATCTTACAGTTGACAATTACTGGCATTCTGGTGAATATTCAAAAATATTTCCTGTTTTTTATTTAATAACAAGAATTAAACCTGATGATTTAAATGCTTATGCTCTTGGTGGTTGGTTTCTTTTAAATGGGATTGCGCCAAAATATAAAGGTAAGAAAAAAGAGGAGATAAAAAATTATGCAGTTGAATTTATGAAAGAGGGTATTGATAAAAAGGCAGATGATTACAGATTATACTGGGAAATTGGATATTTTTATTATAATGAAGGTGATTTTGATAAGGCAATTGAATACCTGAATAAAGCAGAAAAGTATGAGCATCCATTTTATGTGGAAAATTTAAAAGCACATATTTATATGAAAAAAGGCGAAGTTGAAAAGGCAATTTCTGAATGGGAAAAGATTAAAGAAAAGTATCCTGAAAGAAAAGAAATTGCAGAGAAATTTATAAAAGAACTTAAAGGGAAAAGATGAATATACTTGAAAAAATTGTTGAGGAGAAAAAAAAGATTTTAAAGGAGGAAAAAAAGAGAATGCCTATTGTTAAATTATTAGAGGAAATCTCAGATGAAAAAAAATACAGTATATATGAGAAACTGAAAAACAATTTTGGAATTATTGCAGAAATTAAAAGGGCCTCTCCATCAGCAGGAATAATTAATAAAGATACAGATTTTAAAAAAATTGCCAGAATTTACGAAAAAAGTGGTGTAAGTGGAATTTCTGTTTTAACATGTGAGCCATATTTTTATGGTTCATTAAATGATTTAAAAATTGTAAGAGAGAATGTAGAAATACCTGTTTTAATGAAAGATTTTATTATTGATGAATACCAGATTTATGAAGGAAAATTTTATGGTGCTGATTTTATTCTTTTGATTGTCAGAATTCTTGATGATAGAAAAATTAAAAAGTTTTTAAAAATTTGTGATGATTTAAATTTAGAAGTTCTTGTTGAAGTTTTTAATAAAGATGATTTAAATAGATGTTTTGATTTAATAAGTGAATGGGAAAATAAAATCCTTGGAATAAACAATAGAGACCTTGAAACACTTAAAGTTAATATAAAAAATACTTTTGATTTGATTAAATTTATACCAGTTGATAAAATAATTGTCATTAGCGAAAGCGGAATAAAAGAAAAAGAAGAAATTGTTGAATTAAAAAAAGCAGGTGTAAGAGGAGTTTTAATTGGAGAAAGTATTCTGAAAAGTGAAGATATAGAGGAAAAAATAAAGGAATTTTTAATTTAAAGAAAGGAGGAAAATGGAAGAAAATAAAATTTATTTATCTGAAAGGGAAATGCCAAAGGCATGGTATAATATTCTTCCTGATTTACCAGAACCACTGCCACCTGTTATTCATCCAAAAACAAGAAAACCAGTAAAACCAGAAGATTTAGCACCTATATTTCCAATGTCCCTTATAATGCAGGAATTTTCACCTGAAAGATGGATTGAAATTCCTGATGAAGTTTTAAATGCATATAAGATTTATAGACCAACTCCTCTACATAGAGCAAGAAATCTTGAAAAGGCACTGAAAACAAAGGCAAGAATTTATTTTAAGAATGAATCTGTTTCTCCTCCAGGGTCCCATAAACCAAATACAGCAATTGCACAGGCATATTATAATAAAATTGAAGGTGTTAAAAGACTTACAACAGAAACAGGTGCGGGTCAATGGGGAAGTGCTCTTGCATTTGCCTGTAAAATTTTTGGACTTGAATGTGTAATTTTTATGGTTAAGGTTTCATATTACCAAAAACCATATAGAAGATTACTTGCACAATCATGGGGAGCCACAATGTATCCTTCTCCATCAGATAAAACAGAATTTGGTAGAAAAATACTGGAAAAGGAACCGAATTCACCTGGAAGTTTAGGAATAGCAATTTCAGAAGCAATAGAAGAAGCGGTTAAAAGAGAAGATACAAAATATTCTCTTGGTAGTGTTTTAAATCATGTTTTACTCCATCAAACAATTGTAGGGCTTGAAACAAAAAAACAACTTGAATTAATTGGAGAAGAGCCAAGTGTTTTAATTGGTTGTGTTGGTGGAGGAAGTAATTTTGGTGGATTTATAATTCCATTTGTTCCCGATAAATTGAAAGGAAAAAATATTAGATTTGTTGCAGTTGAGCCCAAAGCATGTCCAACTTTAACAAAAGGACTTTACAGATATGATTTTGGAGACACTGCCTGCACAACTCCATTACTTAAAATGTATACACTTGGTCATAATTTTATTCCACCTGGAATACATGCAGGAGGTTTGAGATACCATGGAGATGCACCATTATTATGTCATCTTGTGAAACTTGGTCTTGTTGAAGCAAGAGCATATTACCAGAAAGAATGTTTTGAGGCAGGAATCCTTTTTGCTCAAACAGAAGGATTTTTACCAGCACCTGAAACAACCCATGCAATTAAGGCAGTAATTGATGAAGCAAAGGATGCTCCTGAAGGAAAAGTTATTGTTTATAATCATTCAGGACATGGGCATTTTGACCTTTCTGCCTATGAAGCATATTTTGAAGGTAAACTTGAGGATTTTGAATATCCAGAAGAAAAGATAAAAGAGGCATTAAAGGATTTACCTGATATAGAATGATTGAAATTAAGATTTGTGGATTTAAGAGAAAAAAGGATATTGTTGATGCTATTTCTCTTGGAATTAAGTGGATTGGATTGAATTTTTATGAAAAAAGTCCAAGGTTTATAAGTGAAAAAGAAGCAAAAATTTTAATTGAAGATTTACCAGATGATATAAAAAAAATTGGAGTATTTGTTAATCCTGAAGAAAAAAAATTGTTTGAAATTGTTAAGAAATTGAAAATTAATGGAATTCAATTACATGGTAATGAGCCCCCTACTCTACTTGAAAAATTTAAGAAAGAATTTCCTGAGAAAATTTTAATTAAAGCAATTCATGTGAAAGATAAAGAAGATATTTTAAAGAAGATAAAAAAATATAAAATGGCTGATTTTTTCTTACTTGATAGATATGAGGAGAATTTATATGGAGGAACAGGAAAAAGAATTGATGATAGAGAAATTGAAAATATTGATTTACCCTGGAATAAGATTTTTATGGCTGGTGGGATAAAACCTGAAAATGTGAAAGATATAATTAGAAAATTTAAGCCGTTTGGTATAGATGTTGCATCAGGAGCTGAAATTGCTCCAGGAATAAAGGATATTGAAAAAATAAAAAAATTAATAGAAGAGGTTAAAAATGCTACCTGACAGAAAGGGAAAATTTGGAATATTTGGAGGAAGATTTGCACCGGAAACATTAATCGCACCTTTAGAAGAACTTGAAAAAAATTATAAAAAAATAACAAAAACAAAAGAATTTAAAGAGAAACTTGAATTTCTTTTAAAAAACTATGCAGGTAGACCAACACCTTTATATTTTGCAGAAAATTTCAGTAATTATCTTGGATTTAAAGTATATTTAAAAAGAGAGGATTTAGCATTTACAGGAGCACATAAAATAAATAATACCCTTGGTCAGGTTCTTCTTGCAAAAATGATGGGAAAAACAAGGATAATTGCAGAAACAGGAGCAGGTCAGCATGGAGTGGCAACTGCAACTGCTTCTGCTTTATTGAATATGAAATGTGTTGTTTATATGGGAGAGATAGATGTTGAGAGGCAGAAATTGAATGTTTATAGAATGAAATTACTTGGTGCAGAAGTTATACCTGTAAAAAGTGGAAGTAAAACATTAAAGGATGCAATAAATGAAGCAATGAGGGACTGGATAGCAAATTTCAAAAATACTCATTATGTAATTGGTTCTGTTGTAGGACCACATCCTTATCCAATGATTGTCAGGGATTTTCAGTCAGTTATAGGAAAGGAAACAAAAAGGCAGATATTAAAATATGAGAAAAGATTACCTGACTATTTAATTGCATGTGTTGGTGGAGGGAGCAATAGTATTGGTCTATTTCATCCATTTTATAAATATAAAGAGGTTAAATTTATAGGTGTTGAAGCAGGAGGTCTTGGTATAAATACAGATAAACATTCAGCAACCCTTTCAAAAGGAGAAAAAGGAATTCTCCATGGTAGTTTTTCATATGTTTTACAGGATAATTACGGACAGATAAAAACAACTCATTCAGTTTCTGCAGGTCTTGATTATCCAGGGGTTGGACCAGAACATTCATTTTATAAAGAGACAAAAAGGGCTGAATATACATATGTTTGTGATGATATTGCATTAAAGGGTTTTCATATTTTAAGTGAAATAGAAGGAATAATACCTGCATTAGAACCATCACATGCGATTGGCTGGTTGATTGAGAATAAAAATAGATTTAAGAAGGATGATATTGTTGTTGTCTGTCTTTCTGGAAGAGGTGATAAGGATGTAATTGAGGTTGCAAAAATAGAAGGAGAGATATGATGGAGATAGAAAGAAAGTTTAAAGAATTGAATAAGAAAAATGAAAAAGCATTAATTTTATATTTTACTGCTGGATTCCCTTCTTTTGAGAAATCAATAGAAATAATAAAAAGAAGTATTGAAAAAGGAGCAGATATAATTGAAATAGGAATACCTTTTTCAGACCCTATTGCAGATGGACCTATCATTCAATATACATCAGCAAAGGCACTTGAAAATGGAATAAATGTTGATGATTGCTTTGAAATAGCAAAAATACTAAAGAATGAAAAAAATATTCCATATTTATTTATGACCTATTATAATCCTGTTTATAAATATAGAATTGAAAGATTTGCTGATAGGTGTGTTGAATGTGGTATTTCTGGCTTAATTATTCCTGATTTACCATACGAAGAAAGTGCTGAAGTTTTAAAAATTCTGAAAGAGAGAAATTTAAATTTAATTTATTTTTTAACACCTTTTACATCTGAAAAAAGAATGAAAAAAATAATTAAAAAGGCAAATGGCTTTATTTATTTTATAAGTATTGCTGGAGTCACTGGTCCAAGAGAAGAAATTGATAGTGAAATAATTGATTCATTAAAAAAAGTTAAAGAAATGACAGAAATTCCCGTTGCACTTGGATTTGGAATTTCAAATAGAAACCAAATTAAAGTAATAAAAGAATATGTTGATGGTGTAATTGTTGGCAGTTTCTTCCTTAAAAAAATTATAGATGGGAAAATAGAAGAGTTAGAAAATCTAATAAATGAGTTTAAAGAGGAATTGAAGATTTACTTATAATTATTATTAAAATATTTAAACTTGTTGGTTAAATAATTTTATAAACATTCCTGAAAAAAATATTTTCTTTCAATTTTGTTAGAGTTTTTCCCATAATTTTAAGTTCTTCCATTGCATCCTTTAATGATTTTATAACATGATATGTATTATATGTAAGTTTTTTTCTTTCAAGTGCAAATTTTTCTTGAAGAAAATTATCAGAGAATGGATAGTTCTCTCTTGTTATAAAACCGAAACCATTTTCAAAAAAATACTCAACACCAGTAATAAGTCCATATGGCATATCAGTCGCAAAAAGAATTTTTTCCCATAGTTTTTCATTTGAGAGAGTTTTTATGTATACCTCTTTTATTGTAACAGAAGAAACATCCATATATACAGAAGGAAGTTCCGCTATGCCAGAGGTAAGAAATGAGAAAAACTGTTCAGGATAGAGAAATCTTCCCATATGTGCTAATATGATTTTTATTTCAGTAAATTTTTCAGAAATTTTTCTAACAAAATTTTGATTTTTCTTTTCGCACATTCCCATTCCCGATGTATGTAGGATTAATATTAATTTTTCTCTGTTCATAAATTCCAATAGTTCAAAAGATATAAATTCATCCATATTTGTCTGCAGAACTGATTTACCAAGTAAGTCATAATATGGTTTAACTCCATAAAACCTAATTCCTTTATCAAGCATAGAATTGAAATAATCTATTGTTTTTTTAATATTAAATGGGTCTGAAATTATAAAGCCATAAATACATGGATTATTTTTCATTAAATTAGATATATAATTGTTTGCAGATTCTATATCAACCTCTCTTAAAGGAAAACCAAATGCAAACATACCTATAATTTTTTTTCCATTAAAAATTTTTTTATATGCTTCCAGATATTCCTCTAATGTAAATTCAGTGAAAGTAGTAAGTGGTTCCTTTTTTCTTTTTTTACTTATTGGTTTCATAATATCTGGAGGTCCAAGATGAACATGTGCATCAAAAATTTTTGAAGGAACCCATTCTTTTAGTTCGTCTCTCCAGAGATTAATATGGTCAAGGTAAGAAAACATATTAAAAAATTATTTAAAATTGAATTTTTTTATTGCTTCTTTAATCCCCATTTCTATAATTTCTAACATCATATCTGTTTCTTCTTTTGTAATAATAAGTGAGGGAGCAATTACAAGTATATCACCGTTGTTCCTTAATATCATTCCATTTTCCCAGCAAAAATCTCTTATAAAACTTCCAACAGCAAGTTTGGAATCGAGTGGTTCTTTAGTTTTTTTATCTTTAACAAGTTCAATAGCCCAGAGCAGTCCAATCCCTCTAATATCTCCCACTATCGGGAAATTGTAAAAATTCTGTAATTTCTTTTTTATATAATCACCCATCTTTTTTGCATTTTCAACCAGTTTTTCTTTTTCAATTATTTCTATATTTTTTAAAGTAGCAGCACAGGCAACTGTATGTCCTCCATATGTGCTTCCACTTCTCAACTCATGTCCGGGTTTTCTAAATACTTCAGCAATTTTCTGTGTTGTGACTGCAATACCAAGGGGAATAAAACCACCTGTAAGTCCTTTCCCAAGGGTTATAATATCAGGAACAACATCCCAGTGCTCACATGCAAACATCTTTCCTGTTTTTCCAAATCCAGTTTGAACTTCATCAAATATAAGTAAAATTCCATATTTATCACATATTTTCCTTAATCCTTGAATATAACCATCAGGAGGAACAGGAAATCCAATATTTGAACCTGGAATAGGGTCTGTTATAAATGCTGCAATTGATTTAGGTCCTTCCCATTCAATTTGTTTTTCTATTAATTTTAAACATGAAAGATTACAGGTAGAAGGTTCTAAACCTAACTCACAATGATAACACCAGCAAGAAACTGTATGAATAAAACCAGGCATTAAAGGTTCAAAATATTCTCTAAACCATGGGATTCCTGTTGCAGAAACCCCTCCAAGAGTTGTTCCTGTGTAAGAATATCTTCTCGCCATAATTTTATATCTTGTAGATTCTCCTATTTCTTTAAAATATTGTCTTGCCATTTTTATCGCTGTTTCGTTTGCTTCTGAACCACTATTAACAAAAAAACTAACCTCCAATTCTCCTGGTAAAATCTCAGATAGTTTTTTTGCAAGTTTTATTAATGGAACTGTGAAAGTATCAACATAATTTGGAAAAAATTCCAGTAAATTCATCTGTTCTGCGACTACTTTTGTTATTTCTTCTCTTGAATGTCCACAAACTGTTGTAAGTAAAGTTGCGAAAGAATCAAAATATTTTTTCCCTTCAATATCATATACATAACATCCCTCTCCTTTAACAAAAATTTTGGGCCCTTTCTGGATTTCTTTATTACTTGCAAAATGTGGAATTATATATTTTACAGCATCTTTTTTTAATTCTTCTTTTTCTTCAAAACTAAAATTTATTTTTTTCATCTTTATCCCCCTTTACCATTTTTATTATTGTTTGAGTTATATCTTCTTTCTGTGGAACACATACATCTTCTAAAACAGAAGAAAATGGGATTGGAGTATTTAATCCTGCAAGAACCTTTGGAGGAGAATCAAGATAATCAAATGCTTTTTCCACAACTTTTTTTACAATTTCTGCTCCTATTCCACATCTTTCAGGTGCTTCATGGAGAACCAGTATTTTATTTGTTTTCTTCACAGATTCAACAATTATATCTATATCAAGGGGAACAAGTGTCCTTGGGTCTATTACTTCACAACTTATTTCGGAAGAAATTTCTTCTGCTACCTCTAATGCTTTTGGAACCATATTGGAAATTGCCACAATTGTTATATCCTTCCCTTCTTTTTTTATATCCCCTTTCCCAAGAGGTATTAAATATTCTTCTTCAGGAACATATCCTTTTTTGTAATAAAGCATCCTATTTTCAATAAAAATCACAGGCGAATCATCTCTTATTGATGTTTTTAAAAGTCCTTTTGCATCATAAGGAGTTGAAGGCATAACAACTTTAAGTCCAGGTGTATGACAGAACCATGCCTCTAAACTCTGGCTATGTTGTGCTGCCTCTCTTGTTCCAATCCCATATTGTGTCCTTATCACAATTGGAACTTTAACCTGAAATCCTGACATTAAAGATAGTTTTGCCGCCTGATTTATCACCTGGTCCATTGCAGTTGTTATAAAATCAATATACATTATTTCAACAATAGGTCTTAACCCAGTCAATGCTGAACCAACTGCAAGACCTGTAAATCCTGCCTCTGATAAAGGTGCATTTCTAATTCTTTTTTCTCCAAATTTTTCAACCAATTCCTTTGTTGCACCGAATGGACTGAATTCAATATCTTCACCTATAACAAATATATTTTCATCTCTTTCCATTTCTTCTTTTATCGCCTCATTTATTGCTTCAATATAAGTTATTTCTCTCATGCTTCCTCTCTTTTACAATAAATTTTAAATTCTTCAACATCCGGGAAAGGACTTTTTATTGCAAATTCTTCTGCCTCTTTCAATTCTTTTAATATCTCTTCTTTGAATTTTTCTATATCATTTTCATTTATCAGGTTACACTCTTTTAATTTTTTTTCAAGTATTATTATTGGGTCTTTTTCTCTCCATTTTTCTATTTCTTCTTTTTTTCTTGTATCCTTTATTACCTGACAATGAGGGTCTATCCTGTATGTTTTACATTCAATTAATGTTGGACCTTCTCCTTTTCTTGCTCTTTCTATTGCTTCTTTCGCTGTTTCATATACCTGTATAACATCATTCCCATCAATAACTTTCCCTGGTATTCCATAACCAATAGCACGAATTCCTATATTTTTAACAGAAATTGCCTTTTCAACAGGTGTGGTTACTGCATAACAGTTATTTTCACAGACAAAAATTACAGGTAATTTCCATAAACTTGCTATATTTAATGATTCATGGAAAACTCCTTGACAGGCAGCTCCATCCCCGAAAAAGCAAACACAGACATTATCTTTATTTTTATAAAAAAATGTATAACCTGCACCTATTGAGAGAGAAAGTCCACCACCAACTATTCCATTTCCTCCAAGAAAGCCAATTTCAGGTTCAAAAAGATGCATAGAACCTCCATAACCACGAGATGTCCCTGTTGATTTACCCATTATCTCTGCAAGTAATTTCTTTATGCTTCCACCCTTTGCAATATAATGACCGTGCCCGCGATGTGTGCTAAAAACAACATCATCTTTTCTTAATTCAGAACAAACACCAACAGCAATTGCTTCCTCTCCTATATATGTATGAAGTGCTCCTAAAAAATTTCCCTCAAGAAGATTTTCTTTATAAAGTTTTTTTGCATATTCTTCAAAATATCTGATTTTATACATCAAATACAAAAAATTAATCAGTTTATCTTTTTCAATCATTTTTCCATACCTCCTTTAAATAAACTTTTCTTTTTTCTTTCTGTGAAATTCTACCCGCATTTGCTATTGCTATACATTCAATCATTTCTTCATAAGGAACCTGTGGTTGTTTTGTCTCTACCATTTTTTTTATTTTCTTTAATATCTCTATACATCCCCATGGAAAATCATAATCACTAAATGGTGGTGAATGAATTACACCATTCCCACTATAAACACTGACACAAAAACCACAATGCCACATTTTTCCACTTGCAAAGCAGATTATCACTCCTCTTTCAGGTTTTTCCTCTTTTTTTCCATAATCAATATGTAAAAAAGCAAGTGGTGTTTCTCCCATACATTCAACTGCTTCTGCTCCAAAACCAAATAAATGCTGTGCTAAACTTATCCCGTGAATATGACCTGCCATACTAAAAAAATCTCCTGTCTTTATTACACAAAATTCGGGTTTTTCAATCTCTATAAATCTATTTTTGAAATATTTTACATGTGGTAATTCCCTTAAAATTGAAAGAGACATTATTGGGGTTTTATATTTTTTTGCAAGTTTAACAAGTTCAAGGGCATCTTTTATATCATAAGTAAATGGTTTATCAATAAATGTTGGAATTCCTTTTTCTATAAATGGCTTTGCAAGTTCTAAATGGTCATTACCTTCTCCATTGCAATCAGCGATAAAAATTAAATCTACTCCTTCAAATAATTCTCCTAAATTTTTGCATACTTTTGGTTTACCAAAATATACTTTTGCCATTTTTTCTGCTTCTTCTATATTCTTATCCCATAATTTTACAAGTTCAAAACCCTCTACTTTTGGAAAACTCATTTGGTAAGGTCTGTTATAAGTTTGATAGAAATAATAATAACCCCCTTTACCATAATTATAATCCCATAAAATTTTTGGGTCATGCTCTTCAATTAAATTTGCATAATATACAGCATGTAAATCACACCTTATCATCCCAACTTTAATCTTACCACTCATTTTAAAATTTTACAATAATTCTTTTAAATAAACTTTCCTTTTTTCTTTCTGAGCAATTTGTGCTGCTTCTATTATTGCTATATGTAAAACAAAATTTTCGTATGGAATAGGTGGTTTGCCAGTTAAAACCATTTCTTTGAAAATTTCTAAAATTATTTTTGCTCCACCAATAAATTGAGGGTCTCCAATAGGACTTGAATGGACAGCACCAAATTTACTATATGCACTTGCATAAAAACTGCATTCTTCAGGAAAAATATCTACAGATGTGTTAATAACAATTACCTCTATTCCGCTTTTCATATGAAGATGAATATATTCTAATGGTAAAGTTCCCATTGTTTCAACCCATTCAACATCCAAACCAAAAAGATTTAAAGCAAGTGAAATTCCATGAATTATATATGCCATTCTTTCTTTTAAATCACCCTCAACAGTTTTTCCTGCCAGTTCCTGTGAAAAAGTTCCACCCACTCCTTTTATTATTCCAAGTCCAACTGGTAGATAAGGTCCTCCAGAAGGAACAGGATAATAACTTGTTGCAATTTCTTCAAATCTTTTTTTGAATTGTTCTGCTGCTGGAACATAAGTCAATATTGAAGCATTAAATATAGGTGTATCATATTCTTTTGCTAATTTGACTATATCTTTTGCATCTTTTAATGTTGAGGCAAATGGTTTATCAATAAATGTTGGTATTTTTTTCTTTATAAATGGGCTTGCAAGTTTTAAATGGTCTGAACCATCATCCTCACCGTCTGCAATAAAGACAGCATCTATTCCATCAAGCATTTCTTCTAAGTTTTTGCATACCTTTGGTTTCCCCAAAAATGTTTCGGAAAATATCTCTGCTTTTTTATAATCATAATCCCAAACTTTTACTATTTCAAACCCTTCAACTTTTGGGAGAGTAATTTTTTTAGGGTCATATATATTGGTAGCATAATGATGAACAACATAATAATTTTTTAAAAGCAATAATGGGTCACAATCTTCTATAAAAACAGCATAATAATATCCATGAATATCACTACAGCGAACCATTCCCAATTTAATTTTATCCTTTTTCATCTTTAATCCTCCTCATTTAATAAGTTCTTTTGATGCCCTTTCTATTATTTTTCTTATTTTATAAATTATTTCAGGGTCAATTTCAGGTTTTTTGTATTCATTTATTATTTCTTTTATTTTTGCTTTTGCCTTCTCAAGAGATTTTTTTTCAATTTCCGGTGTCCAACCTTCAGGATTAAAAAATTCAGGCATCCATAAAAATGAACGAAAATTTTTCATTGTATGAATACTTTCAAGAAAATTTTTATTTTTCCCAAAACCAATTTCTATTATAGCATCAAGTCCAATTGTATTAGAATTAACTTCAATATTTTCTAAAAATTTTAAACCTTCACTAAATTCTCTATCAAAAAGAAGTTGAACAGGACTTATAGAAAGACCTGCTTCAAGATGTCCTATACCAAGGTCAGGATGAATACCTGTAAATGCATAAATTGTCATTGCATTATATGCTTTCTCAAGTGTAGTATAAAATCCAGGCAATTTTGAAGGTGTATATTCCCCAACACCGGGTAAAACTTCAACTCCTGTCCTTTTTTTCAAAAATTCATAAACACCTATCGCTCTTATTAAAGCATCAAAACCCCAGTATCTTACTTCTCCTGTCCTCATATTTAAAACTCCACTTAATACCATACCTGTAAGAGGAACACTTGAATTAATAGACCTTGCTATCATCCATAATGCTAAAAATTCTGCAGAAATCAATACAATACATCCTGCTGGAGTTACAGGCATATTTACTCCACTTATTCCCATTGTATAAACTTTCGCAGGATAATTGTCTGATTTAACCATTTCTATAAACCTTTCAGCAATATTTTTTTCTAATTTTAAAGGTGTTGCAAAACTTACATTAGCAAACCAATGCCAGTAAGGGTCTTTTATACCTGCAATTTCTTCTATCTCAATTATATATGGAATCTGTGAAACATCTTCTATATATACACCCCTTGGTTTATGTGCATATTCTATAAGTAAACATGCTGCTTCAAGTGGTTCAAGTATTGGTGGGACATCCATTAAAAGGAGTGAATGACCACAGCCATGTTGGGGATGGAGAACGCTTCCAATTTTTATAAGTTTTATAAAATCTTCTTTATTACCTTTTCTTTTATTTCCAGTTTCATCGTCATAGAAAAATGGGGTTACCTGATGGAAAAGATAACCAGGTGTTGGCGACTGAAATTTATTTGATATTTTTGAGGGAAAATATCCAGAATATATAGGAAGTTTATTCTCGCCCTTTATTCTATTTTCCCATTCGTATTTGTCTTCTTTTTTTATAATATCTATAAAATTTTCAACTACTTTTTTTGGAAATTTTGCTGTAGAATTTTCATAATCAACCTTTGCTCCTATACTTTCCAAATATTTAAGGACTTTTTTATTTTCACAATTTAAACCAACCTTTTCAAGAATTTTAAAAACACTTTCTCCCAACTTTTCTATATCTTCATTTTTTAAAATTTCCATTATTTGCCCCTTTTTTCTTTATTTTAATTACATTTGCAGAAATTGGTCTAAAAACAATTTTAAAAGAAGAATTAATGGTTATTTCTTCATTTACAATTTTAACTTCCTCTTTTGAAAAATCATTTTTTGAAGTTGGTTTTTTTCCAGTCAATATAAATAACTCTCCTTCATTTTCAATTTCACAATCAATTTTAAAATCAACCTCAATTTCATTTTCAATTTTTCTATTTATTACATGAATGTAAATATATTTTTCATCCATACTTGCAGTAATATCAAGATATGGGATATTTTCAATTTTATTGTTCTGATATTCTGTATTGTATGTTTCACTTTCTGTATATGAAGAAATAAGAAATTTCCCGGTATTGTTTGAATAAAGATAAAAAGCATAATATAAGGGAGTTAGAAATAAACCATTTTTATTTGTCTTTATGGCTCCTATTACATTTACAAGTTGAGCAAGATTTGCCATTTTAACGGTATTACAATGTCTGTGTAAAATATGAAAAACACCACATGCAAATAGACCATCTGATAAATTATAATTCTCTTCATTTTCAATTTTTTCTCTCCATATATTCCACTCATCAAATGCTATTTTAATATCTTTTTTTTCTCTTAAGTAACTTTTACCAACCTCTATTACATTTTCAAGAAGAGAAATTCTTTTTTCAATAAAATATGGTAAGGCAACAATTTTATAATGGTCATCAAAATCTGGTTTAACATAAATATGTAGAGAGATAAAATCAATAATATCTCCGCTTCTTTTTATAACCTCTAAATCCCATTCCGGGTCATTTGCACCTACTGCAATAGTTTCAATTTCAGGGTCTATTTTTTTTATAAATTGTGAGTATTCCCTTGCCTTTTCTCCATAATTTTCTGGATTTGTATATCCATGTTGCCATTTTCCATATAATTCATTACCAAGTCCCCAGTATTTCACTTTAAATGGTTTTTCATTTCCATTTTTCCTTCTTAAATTTGCATAAAGTGTATCTCCATCATAATTACAGTATTCAACCCAACTCAGTGCTTCATCAAGTGTTCCAGTTCCCAAATTTAAACATATATAAGGTTCTGCATCTATAATTCTACAATACTTTATAAATTCATCTGTTCCAAAATGATTATTATCTTCTGACATCCATGCAGTATCAAGTTTTTTTGGTCTTTTTTCCTTTTGTCCAATCCCATCTATCCAATGATAATTTGAAGCAAAATTTCCGCCAGGCCATCTTAAAACAGGTATTTTTATATTTTTTATTGCATTAAGAACATCTTTTCTGAAACCATTTTCATCTGATAAATTTGAATTTTCTTCATAAATTCCTCCATAAATACACCTACCAAGATGTTCAATAAAGTGTCCATATATTTTTCTATCAATCTCTCCCAATATTTCCTTTGTTTTTACTTCCACTCTGTATTTCATCTTTCCTCCTTTTATGAAAATTTTTTAAAAATTATTTTTCTTTAATTAGATATACACGAACATCAAATGGTCCAAAATGGTCTTTTAATTTATTATCAATGATATCCACATAGTAATATTCCAACATCTCTAATGCTTTACCAGTAATATTAATGCCTTTAAAACTAAATGTTACATCTATTGATTCGCGACAATTATTAACAGCAAGTAGAATATATGAACCATCATTAGGATTCCTTCTTAATATATAAGAACAATCTGGAATACCTGCCATTTTTATTATTTGAGTTCCTTTGTCAACCATTATCTCTTTTATTCGTGGTGGATATTTCATAAGATAATCCTTTGTTGCTGTATCATGGTCACTGCTAACTTTATCATCATGCCATTCCCCCAAAAACCAGGGTATAAACCTCTTAACTTCTCTCAAAATAGGATAAACAACTGCTTTTCTATAATTTTGAGTGCATCTATATAAACAAAAAGGATTAAGACCCATTGCACCTTGTGTTATTGGGGCAAAAAAGCAATATCTTGTTTCTTTATATGTCCCAGGTCTTGCATTTGGCCAGCCGGTGAAATTGTCTGCTATACCCGGCATATAAATGAATGTTTTCCCAGTTATTCTGCATGCTTCTGCAGCCATTCTTGCATCATGTATTTCAATAAATAAATCTCCTGTTAAAGGTGGAACAGGTGCTAAATTGGGATAAGAATTTGCTTGTAAAACATCATAAATAGGTGCCATATCCTTATAACAAGTTTCCCAGCCGGGTAAAACAAAAACATATGCTTGTGGATGTTCCTTTTTAACAAGGTCATATAACCATTTAAAACTATCCGCTATCCATGCAGCAAGTCCACTATCATATTTCTGTTCCCATTTTTTTATATCTATGTCTTTCATTTTTGCATATTGTTGATAAAAGTGATTTTCTGGTTCATCAAAGAAGTAATATCCTAATACCCATGGATTATTCTTTGTAATTTCAAATAATTTTTTAAAATTCTCTATCCTTTTTGAAATATCTTCCCTTGTTGTAGGAATGGGTTTTCCATCAGATGTTCTGCTTTCAATATGATGGACATAAAAAAGTGCAGGAACTTTATATTTTTCACATCTTTCTAAGTGTTTTTTTACATTATTTATTTCTTCATCTATTTTTTGTATATCAACAGCCATCTGTGCAACATTTGCTCCAGCAGAGACCCATTCAGTCCATTCTTCTTCTGTGCCACCAATTTCAGGAGTGCTATATGTAGAAATAATAAAAATTGGTTTTCCATTAAAAATAACAGGTGGTATTTCCTTCTCTTTTTTGAATAAATATGAAATCTTTTCTTCTTTCATTTGAGACCATTGTTTAGAATCTTTTATTTTAAATAAAGAAAACTTATTAAAAAAGCCACAAGAATAAAAGCCACCAAAACCAACATATCCATCCCTTATTCTTTCAGGAGTATTGTCAAAATAATCTATTACCTTTTTCCCGTCAAACCATACAACATGATGATTTTCTTCAAATAAAACCTTTAATGTATGGTTCGTTTTAATATCTATCTTATCTGAAAAATCACCATACGCAAGAGGATTTGTCCCATAATATAAAACTATATCTTTATCTTTTATCCAATTTTTTTCTTCAAGTTCCAATCCAACATGATAGGCATCCTGTGTTTTGGCTCCTGCTGCTGATTGAATATCTTTTGCACGATAATTTATATAAGCACCATTCGTTCTTCCTTCCATCACTGATGGTCCTATTTCTAATTCAATAATTCCGTCTCTTATAGTAAAATTTTCTACTGCTACTCCAGTATCACATATTTGAAGTCCTGACTTGTATCCTATATATAAACGGCCTAATGAACCAAATATTAAATCCTCATATCCTTCAGGAACTCTTTTTATCCATTTGTGTATACCATCACTCATAATACCTAAATCAATAACTCTTTGATTTGTAAATCTAACAAAATCATCGTAAACAACTGCCTTTTCCTGACAGATTAAAAAATTTGAAAATATAAAAAAAATACTTATACACAATATTTTCCTCATTTTCAACCTCCCTCCTTTATTTTTAATTTCAATTTTAATCTTTTATAGGTGTTAATCTTGGTTCAGGTGGATCTGTATCTTTTATTTTTAAATCAGATGTTTTTATCCATTCTACATGTCCATCTACACACCAATAATTTGCACCTCCACCGTGTCTTGAAGTTACATTTCTAAACCCCCACCATCCACTTTGCCACCTACCGGCACATAAAGTTGCTCTATCCCATGCAGGGTTTCTATCCCCAAAAATAATAGTATCTGCTGCAATCTGATGTAATTTCTTTCTTGGCCATGTAGGGAAGTCAGGATTAGGAAATTTCATATTTAAATCTTGCCTACCCCATACAAAAAGATTATTTATCCCATAATCAAAATAACAATTTGTAGGGCCATTGGTATAACTACTCCATTTCATACTTGGGTTTCTTTCTGAAGGACAATCAAGTGCAGTTCCTGTCCATTTAAATCTATCCCAGGGACCCGGTCCATAATATGCAAATTCAGAATCACATCTAACAATTTTTAATTTTAGATATTTTCCAAGTTGCCATTCCATAAACCATCCGTCATAAGCGCTCACTTCATTAGCTGTATTTGGCATATATCCATCATAATCTTCGGTATACATTAAAAGAGCATATCCAAGTTGTTTTAGATTGCTCATACATACCGCCTGTCTTGCTTTCTCACGGGCTTTACTTAATGCTGGTAGTAGCATCGCTGCAAGAATAGCAATGATAGCAACCACTACCAGCAACTCTATTAAGGTGAACCCTCTTATTTTATTTTTTGTTTTCATTTTATTTTCCTCCTTTCTGCCTCAAAGGCATATTTTAAAATATTTTTTCACCAATTTTTATTTTTCTACCCTCATATATCATCACCTCCTTTGTTGAGTTTCTTATTATAATTTCCGGTTCCAAAAATTTATCCTCAACATCTTTATTATCTATTAATTTTAAGATTGTCTCCGCAGCAATCTGCCCAAGTTTATAATTGTCAAGATTTATCGTTGTTAGTGGAGGATTTAAATATTCAGAAAAACTTTCATTATCAACGCTTATTAATGAAATATCATCAGGAACTTTTAAACCAAATTCATCTAAACATCTTAAAATACCAACTGTTGCCATATCACAATGAGAAAATATGGCAGTAAATTTTATTCCTTTTTCAATTATTTTTTTCATCTTTTCATAACCTGCTCTGTAATATCCAATTCCTTCTGGATTAATTTCATTTATAAATTCTTCTTTTATTTCTATCCCTTCTTTATTCAGTGCTTCCTTATATCCTTTCATTCTCAAAATACCAACGAGATTTCCTTTATATGTATTTGTTAAACATATTATCTCTCTATGTCCAAGTTCTATTAAATGTTTTGTTGCAATAAATCCAACAACTTTATCATCAAACCCAATAACAGGATTCCTAAATCCTTGGGTTTCACTTCCTATAATTACCATTTTTATCCCTTTCTTTTCTAAATCAAAAATATACTTTTTTACTCTTTCATCAAAATGCAATGGAAATTGAATAATTAGACCATCAACTCTTTTTTCAAGTAAAAATTCTATTGCCTCTTTTTCTTTTTCAAAACTTAATCCTGTTGTTTTAAATATAATTCCATATCCATTTTTTGAAAGATAATTTTCTATGCCTTCAAATAATTTTGCTTCATTTTCTCTCCATATATGAGAAAATACAACTCCTATAAAAGTTGATTTCCCAGATTTTAAACCTCTTGCAAGAATATGGGGTTTATAATTGAGTTCTTTTACAATTTTAAGGACTTTATCTCTTGTTTTTCTACTTATTTTTATATCGCTTTTTTTATTATTTAGAACAAAAGAAACAGTGGTTTGTGAGACACCTGCTTTCCTTGCGATATCTTTTATAGTTATCCTTTTCATAATTAAATCCTTTTAAGTAAACCGTTTTAATAAAATTATACCTATATTTTTAATTTTGTCAAGTCAACAGGAAAATTTGAATTAGTTTCTTAAAGTGATAAAATAAAAAAATCTGACAGGAGGGAATTATGTATAGAATAGGAAAAGAAGAAGTAAAAGCGGTTGAAAAGGTTATAAAAAGTAAGGAACTTTTCAGAGTGAAAAAATTACCTGGTGAATGTGATAAATTTGAAAAGGAATGGGCAAAGAAAATAGGGAAAAAATATGCTTTACTTATGAATGGTGGAGGAACTGCTGCTTTAATGGCTGGTCTTGTAGGGCTTGATATAGGTCCAGGTGATGAAGTTTTAATTCCTTCCTATACTTTTATGGCAACTGCAACTGCTGTTTTACTTGTTGGAGCAATTCCTGTTGTTGTTGAAGTTGACCAGACATGCACAATTGACCCAGATGATATAGAAAAAAAGATAACAGAAAATACAAAAGCAATTATTCCAGTTCATATGGTTGGATTTCCATGTAAAATGGATAAAATAATGGAAATTGCAAAGAAATATAATTTAAAGGTTCTTGAAGATTGCTGTCAGGCAGTTGGTGGAAGTTATAAAGGGAAGCGACTTGGAGCATGGGGTGACGCAGGTGCATATAGTTTTAATTACTTCAAAATAATAAGTTGTGGAGAAGGAGGAGGTCTTGTAACAGATGATAGAATTGTTTATGAGAGAGCAAGTATATTTCATGACAGTGGAACTGCATTCAGACCTTATGCAGGAGAATTTTCAATACCAATTTTTCTTGGACTTCAATTCAGAGCAAGTGAAATTATGGGTGCAATAATGAGAGTTCAGTTAAAACGCCTTGATAAAATATTAAAGGATTTAAGGAAAAATAAAAGGAGAATAATGGAAGGATTGAAAAATGTTTCAGGTGTTGAATTTGCTCCATCAAATGATATAGAAGGAGATTGCGGAGTTATGATACCATTCAGATTTGAAAATGAAAATATTGCGAAAAAATTTGCTGAAATTGCCGGTGGTTATAGACCAATTGATTCAGGTAAACATGTATGGTTTGACTGGAAACCTGTTATTGAAAAAAGGATATGGCATAAGAGTTCTTTAAATCCATATAATCTACCAGAAAACAAAAATTTAAGACATTCATTTACAAAAGAAATGTATCCAAAATCAATAGAAAATTTAAGCAAAACTGTTTTTATATCAGTTAATCCTGACTGGAAGGAAAAAGATATTAATGAAAAAATAAAATTTTTAAAAAAATCAATAGAGGAAGTTTATAAAAAAGAGAATATCTAATATGAATAAACTCTGGAATGAATTTCTTGAAAAAGGGAAACTTGAAGATTGCCCTATTATAGATATTCACTGTCATATGGGTCTTTTTTATGGAAGTCATATGCCTTATTCAGAACCTGATATTATGGCAAAAAGAATGGAGATTGCAGGAGTTAAATTGATTGTTTTCTGCCATCACTATGCTTTATTTTTTCCTGAAAAAGGTAATAAATTTAATATTGAAGCAGTAAAAAAATATCCTGAAAAATTTAAAGCATATTGTGGAATAAATCCAAATTATCCTGAAATAATTGAAAATGACTTAAAAACATTTGATAAATACAGGGATATATATGCTGGTTTTAAATTGCTACCAGATTATCATAGAGTCCCTCTTTCAGATGAGAGATACAAGGAAGTTTTTGAATTTGCAGATAAAAATAAAATAGTTGTTTTAACTCATACATGGGGTGGAAGTATTTATGATGGAGCACAAGAGGTTGAAAAAATATTGAGAAAATATAAAAATTTAATTTTAATTTTAGGACATTCAATTCATAGTGACTGGGAAAAAAGTATTGAATTTGTTAAAAATTATGAAAATGTTTATCTTGAACTTACTGCTATTCCTGATGAAAGAGGTATTATTGAAATGTTTGTTGAGAAAACTGGAGCAGATAGAATTCTTTTTGGAACTGATTTTCCATGGTTTAATCATCATTATTATATTGGAGCAGTTCTTGGGTCCGGAATTTCAGAAGAAGATTGCAGAAAGATTTTTTATTTAAATGCCTGTAAGATTTTAAAGATTTCAGTTTGAGAATATTTTAAATTTGACTGAATTTTTATCTGAATGTTAAAATTACAAAAAAAGGAAAGATATGAAAAAATTAATGAAATTTATTAAAAGAATTATAGTTCCTGTTTTAATATTTGGTATTCTTGGAGGCGGATGGTTTTATTATAATAGATATAAAACAGAAAAATTGAAGAAAATTGCTGAGGAGGAGAAAAGAAGACAGGAGGAAATTGAAAAAGAGAAACAGAGGAAATTGATAGAAGAAAAAAGAAAAATGTTTGAGGGATATGTGAGTGAGATTGAAAAATATTTTAAAGAGAAAAAAGATTATAAAAAAGTTAATGAACTGGCAGAAGAAGCCCTTAAAATTGCAAAACAATATAATTTCCCAACTGATAGAATAAAAGCAATTTTACATCAAATAGAAGTAGAGAATTTTATTGCCAAATTGAAAAAACTTGAAAAGGAAAATGAGGATATTTACAAATATTTATATGTGAGAAACGAAGTATCCAAAATTCCATCATTAAAAGAAACACTTCCTTTAAAAAATGAAATAATTAAAAAGACATATGAAAATGAATACAAGGTAAAACTTATTATTGCTAAGAATGCTGTAAACGAAGGAAAAGAAGGTAGTGAGACAGATTATAATTATTTTTTAAGTAAGAAAATTTATTCAGATGCAAAAAAATTAAGGATGAACAAAGGCATAGAAAAGGATAAAATTGAAGATGAGATTGAAAAAGGACAGAATGAATTATATTTTGCCTCTGAAAATCTTTATAAAAATACCATCCCAAAATCTCTTTATTGAAAATGAGTAAAAAGAATATTAATGTTGGAGTTATTGGATGTGGAAATGTTGGTTCAAGTTTTATTAAAGGTTTCATTTCAAAAAAAGAAATAATAAAGAAAAAAACAGGTATTGAAATAAATATTTTAAAGGTTTTTGACAGGGATAAAAATAAATTGAAATTATTCAAAAATGTTGCCGCAAAAAGTCCTGATGAAATAATATACGATAAAGAAATAGATATAGTTGTTGAACTTATAGGAGGAATTGATTATGCTTATGAATTTGTTAAAAAATCTATTGAGAATAAAAAATCAGTTGTTACTGCAAATAAGGCATTAATATCAAAATATGGAGAGGAGATATTTAATTTAGCAAAAGAAAAAAATGTATATATTGGATTTGAGGCAAGTGTTGCTGGTGCAATTCCAATTATTAAATCATTGAAGGAAAGTTTTATAGGAAATAAAATTACAAAAATACTTGGAATTTTGAATGGAACAACAAATTTTATACTTTCAGAGATGTTTTATAAAAAAATAAAATTCAGTGAAGCACTTGATATGGCAAAAAAACTTGGCTATGCTGAAGCAAATCCTAAACTTGATATTTCTGGTTTTGATACCGGCCATAAAATTTTAATACTTTCCTATATTTCCTTTGGAAATCTTTTCTCAATTGATAATATTAATGTGGAAGGAATAGAAAAAATAGAATCTGTTGATATAACTTATGCAGATGAATTTGGATATAGGGTTAAATTGCTTGGTATTTGTAAAAAAGAAGGAAATAATATTGAAATAAGAGTCCACCCTACTCTACTCCCCAAAAATCATCTTTTATCTCTTGTTGAGGGAGTTAATAATGCAGTTTATGTTGAAGGTGATTTAATAGGAAAGGCACTTTTTTATGGAGAGGGAGCAGGTGGAAATGCAGCAAGCAGTTCTGTAATAAGCGATGTTGTTGATATAAGTAAAAAAATAATTTCTGAAAATTATTTAGAAGAAAATTTTAATATCAATGAAAAAATTTCTTTAAAGTTATTTGATGAAATTGAAACAAAATACTATTTTAGGTTTACTGCAATTGATAAACCCGGTGTTCTTGCAAAAATATCAAAAATTCTTGGAGATAACAATATAAGTATTTCCTCTGTAATTCAAAAGAAAGATAATCCAGAAAAGGCAGTTCCTATAATAATGTTAACTCATATGGCAAAAGAAAAAAATGTTAAAAAGGCGATAGAAGAAATAAATAAACTTGATGATATAAAAAAAGAAACTGTAATGCTTAGAGTTGAAGAATCTCTCTTTTAATCAGGATTTCAAAAATATAAATCTAAAGATAAAGGAAAGAGCAACAATAATTATAACAGGATTTAATTCTCTTATCCTTCCTGTTAATAACTTTAGAAAGAAATAAGAAATAAAACCTAAAGCCATTCCTTCTCCAATATTATATGTAAAAGGGATACCTATAAATGATAGAAATGCAGGAATTGATTCTGTTGGGTCTTCCCATTTTATTTTAAGTATAACCTTCATCATTAAAAAACCAACAATTATTAAGGCGGGTGAGGTTACAGGATATAATGTTATTCCTGTCTGTGTTTCTATACCTGTTCCAATCATTTTTATAAATGGATAAAAGAAAAGAGAAATAAGAAAAAGAATTGCTGTAATAATTGAAGCAAAACCTGTTCTTCCCCCTGCTGAAATACCTGCTGAACTCTCTATATAACTTGTAACAGTGCTTGTTCCTAATATTGCTCCAATTACAGTTCCTATTGCGTCTGATAAAAGAATTCTTTCTGCTCTTGGCAATTTCCCATCTTTAATAAATCCACCTGCCTGTCCTACTCCAATTGCTGTTCCAACGGTATCAAATATATCCATGAATAAAAAAACAAATATAACTGTAAATAACCCTTCTTTTAAAGCACCAATAATATCAAGTTTCATAAATGTTGGTGAAATTGAAGGGATTTTACCTATAATTCCCTGATATTTAATAACCCCCATTGAGATTCCAATTAAAGAACTTAAAAGCATTCCAATAAGGATGTTGCCTTTGACATTTAATGACATTAAAGTTCCCATTATTAAAAGACCAATTATTGAAAGAATGACCTCTTTCTGTAATAAATTTCCTATTGTCAGGATAACGCCTCCTTTTTGAACTATTCCACTTTGTATAAATCCAATAAATGCTATAAATAAACCTATACCTCCTGCAATTCCACATTGAAGAGATTCAGGAACAGAATCAATCAATTTTTCTCTAACCTTCCATATAGATAAAATTATGAATAAAACTCCTTCAATAAAGATTGCTCCAAGAACTTACTGTCAGATAATACCCATTCCAAGAATAACAGTAAAAACAAAATAGAAATTTTCTCCCATTCCATGTGCAAGAGCAATTGGATAATTTGCATAAAGTCCCATAATTAATGTTGCAATTGCTGAAGATAGACATGTTGCAACCATAACTGCTCCAAAATCCATTCCTCCCTGAGATAAAACAGATGGTTGAACAAAAATGATATAAGCCATTGTCATAAAAGTAGTTATTCCAGCAATTATTTCTGTTTTTATATCTGTTTTATTTTCTTTAAATTTAAAATATTCAGAAATCGCTTTTACCATTTTTCCCAGTGTAAAACTTCATTTAAACTTCTTTTCTTTGGTTTCGGTTCTTCATCAGGATAACCAATTGAAATTAAACTTATAAGTTTATAACCTTCAGGCACCCCAAGTATTTCTCTAATTTTTTCAGCATAGAATTTTTTGTCACCTGCAATCCAGCAACTTCCAAGTTCATATGCCTTTGCAGCAAGTAAAATATATGTTGTTGCGGCAGAACCATCTTCAAGATAATATTTTGTATCCTTACAGAAAACCCCAATACATACAGGTGCATCCTTTATAAATTTTCCATAATCTGTTATATCTGCAATTTTCTCTCTCATGTTTTTGTCAGTTATAACTATAAATTCCCATGGCTGGATATTAATTGCTGTTGGAGCAAACCTTGCACAATCAATTATATCTTCAATAATTTCTTTTGGAACTTCTTTTTTCTGGTATTTCCTTATGCTTCTTCTTTCCTTTAAAATCTTCAAAAAATCCATATTTACCCCCTTTCCTTATAAAAAATAAATTCTGTCTATTATTGATTTTTCTCATTTTATCTTCCAGAAATCATTAATTTCTTTTTGATAACTTTTAATTTTGCCATTATAAACATCATCATATTTTACAGGTTTCTTTATATAATCTGATTCATAACAACTTTCACAGAATGCCATAATTTTCAATCCATCCTCACCATCAATCTCAACATTCTTTTCTCCTTTTATTCCCTTTACAAAATCTATCCATTCAAGCCCAAATCCATCATAACAGTTATAAGGGAAAAGTTTTTCTTTTTCTTCTTCTGATAAACTATTCAGGAACTCTTTTTCTATTTCTTCACTTTTTATAATTTTACCATTATTTAAAATTATATCTCCTCCATTCTGAAATGGATGAAATACAAAACTCTTATCTTTTATAGCACCATTTTCTCCTGCATAAAGGCCAAAATTCAAATCTGAGCCAGGGGCGCTCCTTGAATAAACCCAGTTTACAAAAATTCCATTTTTAAATTTTATAATTGCATTCCAGGTATCTTCAACATCTGCTTTATGACTTCCAAGAAAGGGTAAATTTTCTATTATTCTTTCATCATATTTTTTAATTTCACAGAATATTTCATCAACTTCTCCAAAAAGGTATAAAAGCATATCAGCAAAATGATGCCCGCTATCCATAATCATTCCACCTCCACTTAAAACCTTTATTCCTCTCCATTTAAAAGCATAATTTGTGTAATCAAAAGGAGAATTCATAACAAGATTTACAAGTGCAAATCTTATTTCTCCTATATACTTTTTATTCTCAATAATCCATTTTATACTTCTCGGAAATAAATATCTTCTTATATTTTCAGCAACAGATAAAACAAGATTTCTCTTTTTTGCTTCATTTACAAGTTTTTTCCCTGCTTTTAAAGTTAAAGCAAGAGGTTTTTCTATCATTATATGGTAATTATTTTTTAGAAGTTCAAGGCCTACTGTATGGTGAAGAAAATGGGGAAGGCATAGAACAAAACCATCACATACATTTTTTGAAATTGCATTTTGGTAATCAGTAAAAATAAGAGGTTCATTTTTTTGAAATTTTAAAATCATATTCTTTTTTTCTTCTGCATTTTCTCTTTTTTCATCACATAAAGCAGTTATCTCTATCTCCTTACAACCATTTTCAACAAGTATTTTAACTCCATCTATATGATATTTGCTTATTCCTCCACAACCAATTATTCCTATTCTAACTTTTTCCATCTATTCCTCCTATTATTACAGGTGCGTTTTTCTCTGCTGATTTATAAATTCCCTCTATGATTTTTGTAACTGCTATTATTTCTTCTTTCTTAGTTATAGGTTCTCTTTCTCCTTTTATACAATCAATAAAATACTTAACTTCTTCAAAATAGACATCAATTTTAGGAACTTCAGGAATCATATCATTAATTATTCCATTTGTTTCTGTATATATTCTTAAAGGATTTTTTGAGTCAACCGGGTCAGGAAATTGTGCACCTGCTTTTGTTCCGAATAAACTTCCTTTAAGCCCAACTTCTGAATTACCAGCCCAACTTGCTTCTACAAATAAAACTGCGCCATTTTTAAATTTCACAAAACCAGTCGCTAAATCTTCAACTTCCATTTTTCCAGTTGGTTTATCACCTTTTCTTGTATCAACAGGAGGCCAGCCCCCATCAACTGCTTTATCTTTAAATTTTTCAAAAGTTGCACCAATAATAATTTCTGGTTCTAAAAGTCCTGAAAGATAAATTACCTGGTCAATTACATGAACTCCAACATCCATCATAGGTCCTCCACCTGCAAGTTTTTTATTTGTAAACCAAGTTCCGAGACCGGGTATCCCTCTTCTTCTTAAATAACTTGCTTTTAAATAGTAAATTTCTCCAAAAAAACCCTCATCAATCATTTTTTTTAAAACAATTGTTTCTCCAAGAAATCTTCTTGGAAAGGCACCCATAAATACTTTTTTTGTTTTTTCCACTGTTTTAAATATCTCTTCTGCTTCTTTTACACTTAAACATATTGGCTTTTCACATAGAACATGTTTACCATTTTCCATCGCCTTTATTGATTGAATTGCATGATAAACATTTGGAGAGCATATGCAAACTGCATCAATTTCCTCTTCAATCATCTTTTCCCAGTCAGTATACTTTTTGGGAATATTAAATTTTTCAGCAACATATTTTAATTTTTCTTCATTTATATCACATATTGCCTCAACCTTAACTCCATCTATCTTCTGAAAATTTGGTATATGTGCTACCTGTGAAATTCCCCCTGCTCCAATAATTCCAATTTTTATCATTTTTCCTCCTTATTGTCTTTAATATTTAATTTTAACAACTTTATTTTTTTCAATTGATTCATTTGCACATAAAGTAAAAACAAGTGACTTGTAGGCATCCTCATACGAAGATTTAACAAGTGATTGATTTTTTGTTTTAACTGCTTCAATAAATGCACTATCTTCTTTCAAAAGTAAATCTCCTTTTTCATAAATTTCTTCAATTTTGTTTCCATAATTTATTTTCACTTTCTGTCTTTCTGAGTATTCAATAATTTTATCTTTAAAATAAAATTCATGCCCTGCTTTCCGTCCAGTTTTTAAAAAACATCCAGAAAAAATAACACCAAAAACTCCATTTTCAAAATAAATACTAACAGCAGAAGCATCTTCAACATTATAATTTTCAACATCTTTCATTAAACCTGTTCTTTTAACAGTAAAAACTTCAACAGGTTCTCCAACAAGATATCTTGCCATATCAAAAATATGGGTTGTCTGTTCAACAATTTGTCCTCCTGACATCTCTTTTCTTCTCCACCAGTAAACACCCGGCATTCCTCCAACCCACCAGCCAGTAAAAAATCCAAGATTATTTTGTGAAAAAAATGGTTTTATATAGGCAATTATATCCTGGTATCTATCCTGATATCCAACTGCTGTAATTAAGTTTTTTTCTTTTATTTTTTCTACTATTTTTTTTGCCTTATTTTTATTTAAGTGAATTGGTTTTTCTACAAGGAAGGGAATATTTTTTTCTATACATAATTCTTCCTGTCCCTGATGAGCGAAAGGAGGAAGGCATATATAGCAGGCATCCATTTCAACCTCTTCAAGCATTTTTTTATAATCAGTATAGACCTTTCCACCAAATTTTTCACCTGCTACCTTTGCCTTATTTTCATCCACATCACACATACCTACAAATTTTATACCTTCTATCTTAGATAAAACATTCATATGAGCATTTGCAATTCCTCCACAACCTATAAATCCAATTCTTATTTCCATTTTATCCTCCCTTTTCAAATTTTCTTCAAAATTTCTTTCATAAATTTATAACTTTTCTTCAGATTTTCTTCTTTTGGCTCAGGAACACCACATTCAAGTATCATATAATTTTTAAATTCAATTTTTTTAAGTGCTTTAAATCCACTTTCAAAATCAGTATGACCCATTCCAGGTAAAATTCTATTACTATCAGCAAGATGAACATGAGAAATCCATTTTCCAGCATTTTCTATGGATTTAGGAATATTTGCTTCCTCTATGTTCATATGGAAAAAATCTGCCATTATTTTTAAATATTGACTATTTATTTTTTCACAATATTCAACTGCCTGTTCCAATCTGTTTAAAAAATGGGTTTCATATCTATTAAGTGGTTCAAGCAACAAAGCACATTTTGTTTCTTCTGCTTTTTTGGTAATTTCAGGCAATTGTGATAACAAAAGTTCTTTTTCAAGTTCATAAGCATTTTTATAAGGAGTTAAATCTGTTATTTTAGGACCACCGAATATAGGAACAAGTATTAAACCAATAGCACCAAGTTCTTTCCCTATTTCAAGCAATTTTTTAATGTCCTCTCTTGCTTTTGCCCTATTTTCAGGTTCAGGTTCAAGTAAAAAGTTTCTATAACCTGCACAGATACTTGAAATTTTAATTCCTGTATCTTCTGAAATTTTTTTATACTCTTTTATAACCTCTTCATTTTCAAGAAGTGGTCTTCCCCATACTTCAATACCTTCAAAACCTATCTTTTTTGCTATTTCAAATTTTTCTTTTAAGTCCTTTCCCGGCAATAAAGCATCCTGAATTCCTATTTTCATTTTTCCCTCCTTTTTTTAAGTTTTTAATATATCATTTTAAATTTTTATGTCAAATTTTTGACTTTAAGTTTTTTAAAAAATAAAATTTTTTTATGAAAATTGGAGCGCATTTATGGATAGGCGAAGGATTGATTAAAACAATTGAGTACTGTGATTATCTTAAATGTAATTGCTTTCAGATTTTTCTTTCAAATCCAAGGAGTTGGAAGAGAAAGTACAGGGATAAAAATGAAATCAATAAATTCAAAGAAGAAATAAAAAAAAGAAAAATTAAGCCGGTTGTTGTTCATATGCCATATATTTTGAATATTGCAGAAGAGAACAAAAAAATAAGAGAAAAAATTATTAATTTTCTTGAAGAAGAAATTGAAGAGAGTGTAAAAATAGGTGCAGAATATTATGTTGTTCATCCAGGTTTTCATAAAGATTTAACAGAAGAAAAAGGATTGAAAAATGTAGTTGTTTTATTGAAGAATTTTTTGAATGCAGGGATTAAAATTTTAATAGAAAATACATCCGGTCAGGGAACTTCACTTGGATATAATTTTAAACAACTTTCTTATATTCTTGAAAAATTAAATGATAATTTTGGTATATGTTTTGATACTGCCCATGCATTTCAATCAGGTTATAATCTGAAAAAATTTGAAAGTGTAAAAAAATATATTGAAAAATTTGTTGATTTGAGTTATATTTTATTAATTCATGCAAATGATTCAATGACAGAATTGGGTTCAAAAATAGATAGACATGAGCATATAGGTAAAGGAAGAATTGGGAAAGTCGGGTTTGAGAATTTAATTAAAGATGAATATTTTGGGGATTTGCCATTTATTATAGAAACACCTAAATTGTCTTTAGAAGAAGATAAAAAAAATATTGCGATTTTAAAAAAAATAGGAGAAAAATATGGAAAAATACCAACCAGAAAATATAGAGATTAAATGGCAGAAAAGATGGGAAGAGTATAAAATATATGAGGCAAAATATCAACCAGACAAAAAGAAATTTTATGTTCTTGAGATGTTTCCTTATACTTCTGCACAGATTCATATGGGACATGTCAGAAACTATACAATAGGAGATGTGATTGCAAGATATAAAGTTATGAATGGTTATAATATTTTACATCCAATTGGTTATGATGCATTTGGTCTTCCTGCAGAAAATGCAGCGATTAAACAGAATATTCATCCGAAAGACTGGACATATAAAAATATAGAAACAATAAGAAGGCAGTTAAAAAGAATAGGTATTTCTTATTGCTGGGAAAGAGAAGTTATTACCTGTGCCCCTGATTATTATAGATGGAATCAATTTTTCTTTATTCAATTTTATAAAAGGGGACTTGTTTATAGAAAAAAATCTCCTGCAAACTGGTGTCCATCATGTCAAACAGTTCTTGCAAATGAGCAGGTAATAAATGGGAGATGTTGGAGATGTAATGAAATAGTTGAAAGTAAAATTCTTGAACAATGGTTTATTAAAATTACTGATTATGCCGAAAGATTACTTGACTTTTCTGGAATAAAAAACTGGCCTGAAAGAGTGATTATAATGCAGAAAAACTGGATTGGAAAAAGTGAAGGATGTGAAATAGATTTTTATATACCTGAAATTAATGAAAACTTAACTGTATTTACCACAAGAAGTGATACTTTAATGGGTGTTACCTATCTTGTTCTTTCTCCATATCATCCACTGGTTGAAAAAATTATTAATTTATATGATAAAGAAGGGAAGATTAAAAATTTTATAGAAAAAGTGAAAAAAACAAGTTTAACTGTTCAGGATATAATCAGTATGGAAAAGGAAGGTATAGATACTGGAATTTTTGCGATTCATCCTATAACAGGAGAAAAAATACCTGTATGGATTGGCAATTATGTTTTGATGGAATATGGAACCGGTGCTGTTATGGCTGTTCCTGCTCATGACCAGAGGGATTTTGAATTCGCACAGAAATATGATTTACCAGTAAAAATTGTTATAAAAAATCCTGAATGGAAAGAAATACCTGAAAAACTTAAAAATGCATATGAAGAACTTGGAATTATGGTAAATTCTGGAATTTTTGATGGACTTGATAGTGAAAAAGGGAAAGAGGAAGTTAGAAAATATCTTGAAAAAATAAATAAAGGAAGAAAAAAGATTTATTATAGATTGAAGGACTGGTGCATATCAAGACAGAGATACTGGGGCACTCCAATACCTATTATATACTGTAAAAAATGTGGAATAGTTACTGAAAAAGAGGAAAATCTTCCTGTTAAATTACCGGATAATGTGAAAATAACAGGAAAAGGAGAATCTCCTTTAAAATATGTTCCTGAATTTTTGAAATGTAAATGCCCGATTTGTGGAAGTGATGCTGAAAGGGAAACAGATACAATGGATACATTTGTTGATTCTTCTTGGTATTTTTTAAGATATGCATCTGGAGATATAAAAGAAAAACCATTTGATAAAAAAGAAGTTAATTACTGGATGCCGGTTGACCAGTATATAGGAGGGATTGAACATGCTATTTTACATCTACTTTATAGTAGATTTTTTATTAAAGTTTTGAAAGACCTTGGATATGTTGATTTTGAAGAACCATTTGAGAATTTATTATGTCAGGGTATGGTTATAAAAGATGGAGCAAAAATGTCAAAATCAAAGGGAAATGTTGTTGACCCTGAAGATATCATTAAAAAATATGGAGCAGATACACTTAGATTATTTATTCTTTTTGCTGCTCCACCTGAGGTTGACCTTGAATGGAGTGAAAAAGGAATTGAAGGATGCTGGAGATTTTTAAATAGAATCTGGCGTATACATTTTGAAATAAAAAATTATGAAGAGTTAAATAATGAAAAAGACCAGGAATTAAAAATTATGATAAACAAAACAATTAAAGGAGTGACAGAAGATATTGAAAAAGAATTTCAGTTTAATACAGCGATTGCAAAAATGATGGAATTTTTTAACTTCTTAAATAGAATTGTTGTAGAAAGAAGCGTTTCAAAAGAGTTGTTGATTGATTCCTGGAAAAAATTTATTAAAATTCTTTATCCCTTTGTTCCTCATATATGCGAGGAGTTATGGGAGGACATTGGAGAAAAAACATTTTTATTCAATGAAAAATGGCCAGAATATGAAAAAATAGAAGAAGAGAGAGAAAAAATAAATATTGGAGTTCAGATAAATGGTAGGGTAAGAGGGAATATAGAAATACCTTCAAATGCAAAAGTTGAAGAAATTTTAAAAATTGTAAGCGAAAATGAAAGATTTAAAAAATACATTGAGAACAAAAAAATAATTAAAAAAATATATATTGAAAGAAAACTTATAAATATTGTTGTAAAGGATTAACTTTCTTTTTTCTCCTCTTCTTTCTTTTCTTCTTTTTCTTTCTCTTTTCTTTCCTCTATTTTGTCCTTTATATCACTTATTCCTGCTGCAATTGCTATTATTCCTCCAAGTATAAGAAATACAACTATTCCACCACCTATAAACCATAAAGTTGCTTTTCCAAGAGGACCTGGAACTGCAAGTAAAATCCCTATAGCAATCGCCACTATTCCACCTATTAATGCAGCCATTCCAACCTCCTTTTAATAGATATAAATTAACATAAATATTCTTTTTTTGTCAAATTAAAAAATTAAGTATTTAAAAATTTTGTCAAGACCAATTTTTATTATAAAATATTTAACTTAAAATGGAGCAAAAATGAGAAAAGAAGAAAAAAGTTTAAAAGATTTAAATTTGTATATAGTGCCTTTTTTCTTATTTCCTTTACTCCTTATTTTAATTGGTAAAATTCTAATTTCCAAAAATTTTGTTCCACTGGTAGAAAATTATGAAGAAGAAAGAATGAAAATTATTCAGGCGTTTCTTTATTTTTTAGGTCTTGGGATTTTCTTTTTCTGTAATGGTTTTTCTGATTTTATTTCAAAAAAATTGTTTCTTAATAAGAAGGAAATGAGTGAAAAGATTAATTCATATTATTCTTACACATTTATAATGCTTACATTTTTAAATTTAATTTCTATTTGTGGTTTTGTTGGTTTTTTAATATGTGGAAATTTTGCATGGCTTGCCACTTTTTCAATTATAAACTTTCTTACTCTTTTTTCTTATTTTCCTACTCAAAAAAGATTCAAAAATAAAATTGAAAAATTTTCTTCTCAATGATTATTGAGCGGGATACGGGATTCGAACCCGCGACCACGAGCTTGGGAAGCTCGCACTCTACCGCTGAGTTAATCCCGCTTTCATATATAAGATAAACAATTTTAGAAAATGTGTCAATAAAATTTGTATTTTTTGAAAAATTTTTTTATAATTTTTATGAGAGGAAGAAAATGGAAGAGGAAATTAAGAAATTAAAAAACGAGATTCTTTTTAAGGATATTGAAATAAAAAAATTGAAAGAAGAAGTTGAAAATTTTAAAAATATTATTTCTTTTTTTCCTGGTATAATTGTAATTCTTAATAGATATGGAATGATTGAATATATAAATGAAAATGGTGCAAAAATTCTTGGATATTTTTCAAAAAATGAGTTAATCGGTGAAAACTGGTTTGATAGATGCATACCGGAGAATATAAGAGATAATTTAAAGTTTGTTTTTAATAAAATAATGGAAGGTCATATTGAAGAATACACTTATTATGAAAATACAGTTGAAACAAGATATAAAACATTAAAATTATTTGGATGGAGAAATTTTTATTTGAAGGATGAGAAAAACAATATTATCAAAACAATTAGTTATGGAATGGAAATTATTCAGAAGGACCTAATAAAAGAGGAAGAGAAAAGATTAATAAGAATTTTTGATTTTTTGCCAGAGGCAATACATATAATTGACAGAGATTATAAAATCATTTACTGCAATAATACCTTTAAAAAATGGAACAAAATTCTTGGGTTTGAAACTGAAATAATTGACAAAAAAATTTTTGATATTTTTACATTTTTAAGCGAAAAGGTGAAAGAAGAATATGAAATTGTTTTTAATAAAGGTGAAATTTTAATAACAAAAGAAAAAAATTTGATAAAGGATAGGGAGATTGAAACAGAAACAAGAAAAATACCAATTTTTGAAAAAGATAAGGTTATTCATGTTATTACTTTGATTAGAGAAATTACAAATTTTATAAGCGGTTAAACTTTTACTTTTTCTTTTTCAAATTTTTTTATTTCTTCAAGAAAATTATCTATTGAATTTTCAATCTCATTCCACTTGATTTCTTCTTTTGGGAACATCTTTGTCTCTTTAACAACATAAAGAAGAAATAAATCCTCCCCATTTTCTTTAATGTATTTTATTGCTTCTTTTCTGCTTTCAAATAATCTTTCCTTTCTTTCAATAACCGGAATCTTTTTTAACTCCTCTTCTGGTAAATTTCTTATTACAGCATACATATAAGCAGTTAATGTAAATTCTCTAACTAAAAAAACTTCTTCAACAATCTGCTCTCCAGTAGTTATTCCAGTTTTTAATGCTTCTTCAGGCGTTAAACATAAATAATCTTTTGGTCTGACTCTATATCTTTTTATCTCTCTTTCCATCAATTAAATTTTACCCCTTTTTTATATCTCTGTATAATATTTATATGAAAATGAAATTTCCAGAGCCAGATATTGAAGAATTTAAAAAAGTTTTAAAAAGAAGAGAAAAAGGGAAAAGAGTTCATATTGCAGAATTTCATATAGATAAGGAAATTTTGAGTCATATAAAAAAATTTATTAAAATTGAAAAAACTATAGGGATATTTCAGGGAGATGATATGGGATTTAAAACACAGACACTTCTTCCCCCTCATTTTTTTAAAAAATATATACTTCCATGGCATAAAAAAATATCTGAACTATGTCATGAAAATAATAAAATTTATGTTCTTCATTCATGTGGAAATATTCAACCATTGATGAATTTTTTAATTGAAGAAGTCAAAATTGATGCAAAACATTCATTTGGATGTGAAAACATGGTTGTATGGGATTTTAAGAAAAAATATGGAGATAAAATCGGGATTATAGGAGGAGTTGATGTTGGTAAATTATGCTTATTATAGGGAAATGATTTGAGATATAATATAAGGAAAATTCTTGAAAAATGTGCTGGTTCAGGATATGTTTTAGGTTCCGGTAATTCAATTGCAAATTATGTTCCACCAGAAAATTTCTTAATAATGCTTGAGGAAGGATGTAATTTCAAAACTTAGTAAAAACTTGCAAATTTGTTCATATTTGTTTATAATAAACTAACTATTGACAAATTTAAAAATTGTGTATATAATAATATTAGAATGAAAATACCAGAATATCTTAAGGTAGAAAGTGCTATAAGGGAAAAAATAGAAAGGGGAAAATTAAAACCTGGGACTAAATTACCCTCAGAACCAGAGTTAGCCAGCATATATAAGGTAAGCAGAGGAACATTGAGAAAAGCCTTAAAATTGCTGGTTGCAGAGGGGTTTATATATCAAATCCCAGGAAAAGGGACTTTTGTTACTTCTCCAGAGGATAAAAAAATTGAAGTTATTAGAAAGAAACAAAATTATTTAAGAAAAATTAATAAAGGAATTGGAATTTTAATCCCGTGTATTACAGAATCACTTTTTCCAGGAATAGTAAGGGGAGCAGAAGATGTATTGAGAGAAAAAGGATACCATATAATGCTTGGTAATTGTGATGTATCATGGGAAAAAGAGAAAGAATATATGGAAATGTTTGTAGAAAGAGGAGTTTCAGGGTTAATAATTTCTCCAAGTTTTAATTCTTATCTCAATCCTTATTATGATATTTTAAAAAAGAAAAATATACCATTTGTTTTAACGGATGTGAGTATAAATGGTATTGAGACAGATCTTGTTTGCTCTGATAATTTAAAGGGTGCTTATGAAGGAACTAAATATTTAATTTCTTATAATTGCAAAAGAATTTTGTTTCTCGCAGGTAAAAGGGATGTTTCATCTACTAAAGAAAGATTTTTAGGATTTAAGGAAGCGATGGAAGAAGGAGGATTACCTTTAATTGAGGACTTAATTAAATTTGGGGATTTTTCTGAAGAATTTGGTTATAAATCAACAAAGGAAATTTTATTAAGAGAAAAAATAGATGGGATTTTTTCCGCAAATGAACCAATAACTGCAGGAGTTTTTAAAGCAATAAAAGAAGTTGGATATTCAGATATTAAAATTGCTTCTTTTGATGAACCAGACATACCTTTTGATTTAAATTTAAATATTATTCTTATTAAGCAGAAAAGATATGAGATTGGAAAATATGCTGCAAAATTACTGCTTGAAAAACTGGAAGGAAAAAAGAAAAATGAAAATAAGGAGTTTAAAAAAATTCTTATTCCACCGGAGATTATAGAAATTAAAAAAAATATTGAAAATAAAAAAGGAGATGAAAATGAAAAAAATAAGAATTTGCCTGGAATTACAAAGAAAGGAGGTGAATAAAATGAAGAAAAAAATTGGCTTCACTTTAATAGAACTTCTTGTGGTGGTGGCGATAATAAGTATTTTAGCAGCGATGCTTCTACCTGCTTTAAGTAAAGCAAGGGAAAGAGCAAGAAGAGCATTATGTATGAATAATTTGAAACAACTTTATACTTCCATGCGTATATATGCAGAAGATTTTACATATTTTTTGCCAGAAGATACTATAGTTGTAAGAGCACTAAATCCTTTATATCCTAAATATATAACAAGTTCAAAGATTCTTATATGTCCAAGTAGCAGATATTTCAAAGACCATCCAGCAGTTAGCACAACAACTTTATATGCAAACTGTCCCGGGAAAACATGTTCTGTTGGTGGTGGATATTATAATTTACATTGTTCTTATGCCATAAAATTAGATAAATACCATCCTCCATTAGACCCAAACTCAAATCCTGAATCAGTTATTGCTGCAGACCAGACAAATAAAATGACACCTTTTGATAATTATGATAATGACCTAAGCACTGATAATAATGGAAACCCAAATTATCCAAATCATGGAAAAGATGGGGTTAATGCACTTTTTGTTGATGGACATGTAGAATGGATTTCAGAAAACCAGATTACTTCAAAGATAAAATATTCTCAACAACAATATTTTCGCTTGCAAAATCCTAATTAAAAAAGGGGGTGTATTATGAAAAGAAAATTATTCTTTTCAAAAAGGGCTGGCTTCACTCTAATAGAACTCCTTGTGGTGATAGCGATAATCGCTATCCTTGCCGGTTTACTTTTGCCAGCACTTGAAAAAGCAAGAAAAAGGGCACAGGCAGCATCTTGTATTAATAACTTAAAAACTCTTGGAATGGCTTTTCAAATGTATATAAATGATTATGATGAAAGATTTCCTCCATTAGAATATCCTCCTGAGTCAGTTAGTGGAGGAACTTATGTTAAAATATGGCCTGCTTTACTTGCTCTTTATCTTAATATAAAACTTGGTCCTTTAATGGCTTATTCTTCATCAACTTTATATGATGGTCTTCCAAGAAATTCAGTTTTTTTCTGTCCTGCTAATACATTTGCTTCACGGGTAATTTATATTTCTGGATGGACTACAACTTATGGTTACAATGATATGGGATTTGAAGATGCGGATAGGTCATCCCTTTCAAGATGGACAATTAATGGAATCTGGCAGGGTTCTGGACAGAGATATGCAAGATTAAAATATCCATCAAGACAACTTGTTCTTGCTGATGTTACATACTGGGGTGGAGATGGATATACAAGAGAAGGATGTTATAGATTGTATGCTTATATATTTTTATCTCCAAGACATTCTGGTTTTGTAAATGTCTTATATGCTGACTGGCATGTTGAACCAACTCACATTTTGTATTTATGGCAAGCTGACCGGCATGGAACTCCATGGTGGTGTAACAATCCATATACGAAATGGACAAATGACCCCTGGCCTTACTGGATGCCAAAGTGGTAATTAGATAAAAAGGGAGGAGTTATGAGAATCAAGTTTTTTCTGTGTAGCATTATATTCATTTTTATTTCAAGAATTATTTTCACACAGGAAAGATTATTTATGCCAGAGGAGTGTTTTGAATTGAGTTCAGAAATAATCACTCCTCATATTGAATGGGCAAAACCATATTATGGAAAAAAAATAAAAGCATTAGTTCTTGCTTATAGATATTCACAAAGAGAAACACTTGAATTAATGGAAAGAATGGATATTGATTGTAAATCTGTTCTTATTTATGCTCCAAATGCTTTATGGCAGGAGGGATGGAATTGGGGTTTTGAAAATGTTAAAGAGTTTTCCAAGGATTATTGTTTGAAGGAATTATATGATGGATTAAATGGAGATTACGACTTAATAATAATAGGAAAAGCACCTATTGAAAAATTCCCATCAGATATAATAGAAACAATAAAAAGAAAAGTTTTTTCCGGAACAGGACTTATTTATATTTATGAAAATCCATATGGAGGGACAAAACCATGGGAAGGATTTAAAGATTTAATGAGTAATCCAACAGAGGAAGATATTGATTTTATTACAACTGGAATACCATTTTTAAATTTAAAAGGATTCTGGAAAATAGAAATTAAGGATGGAAAAATTGACTTATCAAAAAACTTATTACTATTCAAATATGGAAAAGGGAAAGTAGTTTTTATTAACTGGAGAAATCCTGGAGATGGATTTTTAATTCCTTCGGACGGAAATGACTTAAACTATGAATATTATCAGTCATTTATTATAAAAACAATTTTATGGGCAGTGAATGAAATTCCGAAGATTAAGTTTAAAAGTTTACCTTTAAATTTAAATTATTCAGTAATGGAGAAAATACCTGAATTGAATTTAACTATACTAAATAGTGGAAGTCCTCTGAAAGTTAGAATTTTTCTTTTTATTAGAAGTTATAATCCACTTTATAAATTACCATCCCAACCTATTACAAATTTTGGTGTTCATCAAACTATGCCATTGGTAAAACCTGTATATTTAGATGAAAAGGAGATTTTGTTGTCTGACGGAGAAACAAATTTTAATTTTTCAATTCCTCAATTGCCATGTGGAAAATATCTGATTGATTTAGAAATATTATCAGGGAATAAAAAGATAAACTGGGCAACAATACTATTAGAGGTAAAGAAAGAAAATTCTGTAATAGCAAAGATAAAAGTAGAACCAGAAGCAGTTGATACAGAAAAAATAAAAGAAATAAATGTTAAAACTATACTTCTTGAGCCCCTTAAAAAAAGCGCAAAATTGAATTTATTTTTGATTGATAATTATGAGAGAATAATATCAAAAAAAGAAATTGATTTAAAAGAAGGGGATATATTAATTGAAACAAAAATGCCAATCCCTGAAAAATTTTTTACAATACTTGGAAAGGTCAGAGGAGAATTGTTGCTTGATAATAAAGTTGTAAGTATTGAAACAGGAAAATTTACAGTTTTAAATAAGTCCTGGGATGATTTTACATTCTTTGCGTGGGGCAATTTTGGAAATGATTATATTTCACATCAAAGAGCAAGAATATGCGGTGAATATGGTATAGATGCATTCCGTTATTTTGGTCATAATGAGCCAATAGAAAATTTTGAAATAGTTGATATTGGTTATGTTATAGACCTATGGAGATTAGGTAGTAGAGTAATTGATAAAAAATATGTTGACCCGTGTTATAGCGACCCTTTAGTAAGAGAAGAGAGAGAAAAAACAATAAAATCACAATTTAAAAGATATAGAAATTTTGGTTTATTTGGATTTCTTCATGGAGATGAATTTGGTTTCATAGGAGGAGATTTGCCAGGTGGATGTCATTCAGAGAGTTGTTTAATAAAATTCAGAGAGTTTCTTAAAAATCAGTATAAGGAAATAGAAAATTTAAATAAACAATGGGATACAGATTACATTTCTTTTGATGAGATAATGCCATTGGATGAGGAAACAAAAAATAGTTTAGTAGAGAAAGCAAAGAAAACAAAAAATTATTCCTATTTAATTGACCAGTGGCTTTATAATTATTTTATTTTTTCAGATACAATAAGATTTGCAAAAGAAAAACTTAAAGAAATTGACCCTGAAGAAAAGATTAAAATAGGATGCTCTACTCCTCTCTGGAACTGGCCTTTTCGGGGTTATGACTGGTCCCAAATTATGAAATATATTGATTATTTTACTCCTTATGCTCCTTACACTGGTAGTGATGTTGAACAGTTTGAAGCAGGAAGGTCATTTGCAAAAGAAGGAACTATTTTGAGTGGTCATTATGGTTCCTATGTTGGTAGTGGAGCGATAATAGATACAGCATATCAAAAGCAAATGCCATATATTCTCTTATTTAATGGTTGCAGTAATGCTTTCTGGTATCACTTAAATCAGGGAGGAGAAACAGGAATTTCTCCATCACTTGACCCATATCCCTGCTTTAAATCAACTTCAGAAGAAATAAATAAATTAAAAAATGGTATTGCAAAATTACTTTTAAAACAAAAAGAAGTTAATAAAGATATTGCAATTTACTGGTCAACACCAAGTTATTTATTTTCATTTCTTGTTTCTGGACCTTCAGTTCCATGGAGATTAAATACCATAATATATGCTTTAGAAGAAATGGGTTATCAGTATGATTTTATCTCTCCTGAACAGGTAAAAAATGGAAAATTGAAAGATTATAAAGTTTTCTTTCTTCCTATTTCTCAATGTATTGGAAAAGATGAGGCAGAAAAAATTAAAGAATTTGTTAAAAATGGTGGGATATTGATAGGAGATGTAAAAACCGGAAATTTTGATGAGCATGGAAAGATTTGGAAAGAAAATCCTTTATCAGAGGTTTTTGGTGTTAAATGGAAGGACCCATTACAACCAATAGGGAATATGGATATTCAGTTTAATGGTGAATATAGAGGTAAAAGTTTTTCTGGCCCTCTGATAGAAAAAGTAAATGTTGATACTTCTTTAGTTTTAAATGGAGCAAAATCTGTATTTAACATAGATGGAACACCTTTTATTACCTATAATGATTATGGAAAAGGGACTGCTGTTTGTTTAAATTTCACACATGCAGATGGAGATTGGGCTATAAATTCAAATTTTCGTAATATATTAAAAGTTATTCTTTCAGTTCATGATATAAAATCTGATGTAGAAATAAATGGAGAAATAAATGATTTTAAACCAGGAGGTTTTATACCTGGATTTGAATTTCATCATTTTGTAGATGGAGATATAGAGTATTTTGCTCTGACAAGAAGGCATACCGATAATAAAGGTGATGAAATAAAAGGGAATTTTACAATTAATTTTGGGAAAATGGGTCACTTATATGATGTTTTAAATGAAAAATATATTGGCTTGAAGGATAAAATTGATGGGATTATTTTACCTTACGATGTTAAATTATTTTCTTTATATCCATATAAATTAGAAAAAATTGATGTTGAGTTGAATAAAAGGAATTATTTTTCTGGTGAGGAAATTGAAGGGAAAATAAAATTGAAAACAGATAAAATTCCCGGAAGACATGTTGTAAATATACAGGTTAAAAGACCCGATGGAAAATTAGTGAAATATTTAAGGCAGAATATTGAAATAAAAAATGGAGAAGGAAATTTTAAAATACCTATTGCAATAAACGAGCAGGAGGGCGAATGGGAAATATTATTTAAGGATACAGGAACAGGGATTAAAAATGTTGTTAAAATTAAAGTTCAAAAGGGGGTTTTATGAAGAAACTTTTTATTATTTTACTAATATTTTCTACATTTATTTTTCCTGATGAAAAAATAAAAATTAAATATGATATGACTTTTGCAAATTCAGGGGGGATCCCTGGTCCTCTTTTTGATTCTAAGGAAAAAAAGTTTTATGGTGGTTCTCCTGAAAATGATGGTGTTACAGGAAATTATATGGGGAGAGGTTTTTTTACATTTGATAAGGAAAATAGAAAAATATATTTAAATACAAGAGGTGGTGAGTTTTATGAAATTGATGCTGATAAAGGTATTGTTTTAAAAGTAAAATCTCTATATTTTTCAGAAGGACTGGTATCTGATGAAAAATTTATTTACTCAATTAATGGAGACAAAATCCAGAGGATTTATAAAGAATCTCTTGACTACTTTGATGATTTTGTTAAACTGCCTTCTCCAAGAAAAATGGTATTAAAAGATAATGTTTTATTTGTTGCAAATTTTGAAAATGGAAAATGGCAATTAAAAAAATTTAATACTGAAACAAAAGAGGTTATTCCTTTTAGCTCTCCTCCTTCAATAAATAGTGCAGAAATGTGTATAGATGAAAAAGGAAGGTTATGGACAATATGGAATGAGAAAAATATTAAGGTTTATGATTCAAATTCAGGAAATAAACTTTTGGAATTAAATCTGGAAAAAGATAAATTTAATCCTAAACCAAAAGAATTCGGAAATATTTTTGTGAGAAATAATTTAATTTATATATGGGACTGGGAATATTTATATTCCTTTCCTTTAAATGACTTATCAAAAGGGAAAATAATATTAGGAGGTGGAACCGAATTCCTTAATTCTTTTCCCCAAAAAACTTATGGAAGACATTCCCAAATTTATGTTGATGATGATGGGGATATTTACATTTCTTTTGGCATAGGATTCAGTTTTTTTGCAAGGTACCCAACAGTATACGGAGGGAAGCAATATCCTAAATGGTTTATAAACTTTTCTGACACTATTGGTTTTAATATAGATAATAAAGGGAATTTGTGGACTTCTGTAAGATTGGGTGGAGTGATTTGTTATGACGGTAAAACTGCGATTCCATTAATTCGTATACCAGATATTGGAGGGTATGGTTCTGATATATTATGTGATGAAAAAGGGAATAAATTTATATGTGGTATTGGTGACCATGGAAGTTTAATAGATGTTATTACGGATGATTATACAGTTAAAAGTTCAAAGATGATTGAAAAAACAAGTTTTACAAGTATTGCAAAAGATGAATTATTTATTTATGTAACAAGCAATAAAAATTGTATTTCTAAATTTATAGATGATATGCCTCCGGAATGGCAACAGGATATTCTTCCACAGGGTTTAACATTAAATAGACCCTCTGGATTAGAAGTGGATGATAGATTTTTATATGTATCTGATACAGAGAATAAAAGGATAATAAAATTTGAAAAATATAGTCCATTTAAAGTTCAATGGATTTCAGAAGGATTTTTTGAAGGGCCATGTGATTTAAGTTTATACAAGGATTACCTTTTTGTATGCGATTATAAAAAAAATAAAATTATTGTTCTTGACAAAAATACGGGTTCTTTAATTTCAGAAATAGGAAAATCCGGGAAATACGGAGATAAACCAATTACTTATAAATTTAATTCTCCAAGATATTTAAAAGTAATAGAGACAGATAATCAGGTTTATTTATATGTAAGTGATAATCTTCAGGGAGTAAGAAGATTTAAAGTTGAATTTTTAAAATAATTGGGCAGGTAAAAGTGAAAAATAAGTTAATTTTTTATATTTTTACATTTCTACTTCTGAGTTTAAAAATAAAGGCAGATGAAAAATACTGGTGGTATAGTGGAGCGGAATGGAAAATTCCTCCAATCCTTGAAAAGGCATACTGGATATGGAATGATAAAGATATGCTTTCAGACTCGGAAAAGGGCAATCCATTTGTTTTCAGAAAAAATATATTTATTAAAAAGCAAGTTAAAAATGCATATATAATAATTTCTGCTCAAGGAAAATATACTTTTCTTATCAATGAAGAAATTGTAGGACCAAATGATGATGTAATTACACTTGAAAAATATGATATAAAAAAATTTTTGAAAAAAGGAGAAAACGAATTCAGAGTTAAAGCCCAAACAGATACATGGTTTGCGGGTTTATTTCTTTGTGGAGAAATTGAATTTATTGATGGAGAGAAATTAGAAATTATTTCTGATAAAACATGGGAGATAGAGAAAAAGGATGGAACTTTTAAGAATGCTGAAGAAATTGTTAAGGGAGTTAATGGTGGTTTCTGGAATAATGTTGGTAGAATAATGGTAATGCCTGAAGAATGGTATAGATTAAATATAAACCTTAAAGTTCCTGGAATTAAATGGATGAAGCCTTATTACGGAGAAAAGTTAAAGTTACTTGTGATTATTCCAAGGGCATGTAATAAATATAAAAGTTATAAGGCCGGATGGGAAAATGATAAAATATTATACAAAAAACATAGAAATAATGAATGGAAAGGGCTATTTTTTAATACCTTTTGCAATTAATGACCCTTCAGGAAAATGGGAGTTATTATTTACTGATATATCCACAGGTATAAATAAAAAAATTAATATTTCAATCCCTCATCAAGCATAATAAGATAATTTTCAACAGGTATATAATTTGCTATTGAATTTCCGCTTCCAAGGGCATATTTATATGGCATACATCTATCAAGTATTTCCCTCACATATTTCCTTAAATTTTCCTCATTATAAGTTGCAAGTTTATTGACATCCACTCCTCCTAAAACTCCTATCTTTTCTCCATATCTCTTTTTAAATTCCCATACAGGTATAATCTCATCCTGAAATGAATGAAAAGCATCTATTTTTACATCATCTATAAAATCTTCTATTACATTTAAAATATTTCCACAAGAATGTAGCCAGTACATTTTTCCATTTTGATGTGCAATTTCAGCAAATTTTTTATGCCATGGAATTACAAGTTTTCTTAAATGTTCTGGTGATAAAAATGTTGATGTCTTAAATCCAAGGTCATCTCCCTGAAAAAATCCTTCTACATTATCAATTTCAACTGCATTTTTATAAAATTCATAAATAATCTCTCCTACTTTATTGAAAACCGCTTCAACAAGCGAGAAATTATCAACTATTAAATAACTCATATTCTCAAATCCAAGCAGTGTCTCACTTGCTATTTCAAATACACCACTGCTTGGACAGATAAGCATTTTCATTCCATCTGGTAAATTTTTTGAAGCAATTTCATATATAGAATAATCAATTTCTTCTTTTTTCTGCCAGGGATAATTTTCAAAATCAGTCCAGTTTTTTATTATACCAGTCCCTTCTTCAACCCATCCCCTCTCCCCTTTTGATAAAATTGCTGTATCTTTTGTCTTCCTTGATTTTCCATAAAAAACAATTCCACCTGCAATCCTTACATAATCATAACCAAGTTTATACCAGAAATTTATCTCCTGCTTTATAAATTTTTCTTTATTTTCTTCTGAATAATCAATCCATTTTTCTCCAAAATATTTTTCGGTAATGTATTTTTTAACTTCATAATCCATTAATAATTCAACAAAATGAACTCTTTCTGCTTTTTTACCTTTAATAACTTTTTTAAATTCTTCAAAATTTGGCTTTGGATTTTTTAAAGGAACTTTTAAATTCACTTTTACCGCCTGTTTTTTATAAAAATTCTGAGTTCTAATATGCGGAGAGGGAGGGATTTGAACCCCCGTCCACCGGTTTTTCCGGTGGAAGCCGATTTCGAGTCGGCCGCTTTAAACCACTCAGCCACCTCTCCTTGGACCGAAAATTGCTGTTCCTATTCTTATTATATTTGCTCCCTCCTCTATTGCTATTCTCCATGTATCACTCATTCCCATTGATAAATATTTCATCTCAAAATTTGGTAGATTTAAATTTTTAAATTTTTCAAATAATTCTTTTGTTAATCTAAAATATGGCCTTATATCTTCTGGATTTTCAACAAAAGGTCCCATTGTCATAAGTCCTTCAATTTTTATATTTTCATAGTTTGATATTTCATAAATAAGTTTTTCGGCATCTTCAGGGAAAACTCCTGATTTCTGTTTTTCTCTTCCACTATTTATCTCTATTAAAACTGGAAAAATAATATTTCTTTTCTTTGCCTCTTTATCTATTTCTCTTGCAATCTTTTCTGAATCAACTGTCTCTATCATATCAAATATTTCAATTGCCTTTTTAACCTTATTTGTCTGTAGATGCCCTATCATATGCCATTTAACCTTTTTGCCAATTGCTTCAAACTTTTTTTCTGCTTCTTGAACATAATTTTCTCCAATAATTTTTATTCCTGCCTCAATCGCTTCATTTATTTCTTCAATACTTCTTCCCTTTGTTGCAGCAATTAAAATAACTCCATCAGGTATTTCTTTTAAAATTTTCTCTACTTTTTCTTTTATTCCCATTTTTGCCTCTCTTTTTATTTTATTATACAATTTAAAAAAAGGAGGAGGAAGTGTTTTCAATTGGAATTGATTTTGGAACAAATTCTGTAAGAGGAATAATAATTAATCTTAAGGATGGAGAAATTATTTCAGAATCAGTAATTCCATATCCTTCTGGCATTGACGGTGTTATAGTTGATGATAAAAATCCTCATCTTGCAAGGCAGAACCCGGAAGATTATCATATATGCCTTGAGAAACTATTAAAAGAAATAGTAAAAAAAGCAAAAAAAGAGAAAAATTTTTCACCTGAAAAAATTATTGGAATTGGAATTGATACAACCGGCTCTACACCACTTCCTGTTGATAAAAATTTAATACCTTTATCTTTTTATAATGAATTTAAAAATAATCCAAATGCTATGGCATGGTTATGGAAAGACCATACATCTGCTGATGAAGCAGAAGAAATAACTGAACTTGCAAGAAAAATAAGACCTCAATATCTATCAAAAATAGGAGGAGTTTATTCATCTGAATGGTTCTTTTCAAAATTGCTTCATCTTGCAAGAAATGATAAAAAAGTTTTTAATGCCATGGAAACATTTATTGAACTATGTGATTATATACCTGCAGTTTTATCAGGAATAAAAAATCCAAAAGAGGTAAAAAGAGGGATATGTGCAGCAGGTCATAAAGCAATGTATAATGAAATATGGGGAGGGCTTCCTGATAGTGAATTTCTTGAAAAACTTGACCCTTCATTTAAAGGTATAAGAGAAAAACTTTATGAAAAAGTTTATCCAAGTGGAGAAATTGCAGGGTATTTATGTAAAGAATGGAGTCAAAAAATAGATATCCCTGAAGGAATTCCAATAAGTGTATCTGAATTTGATGCTCATATGGGAGCAGTTGGTGCAGGAATAAAAGAAGGAATTCTTGTAAAAATAATAGGAACTTCTTCCTGTGATATGATGATTTATCCAAAAAATAAAGAACTTAAAGATATACCAGGAGTTTGTGGAATTGTTCCTGATTCAATAGTTCCTGGATTTTATGGAATTGAAGCAGGTCAATCAGCAGTTGGAGATATTTTTTACTGGTTTGTAAAAAAATTAATTCCAAAATTTGTTAAAGACCCATATTCATATTTCACAAAAAAAGCGGAAAAAATAAAACCAGGACAGACAGGACTTATTGCTCTTGACTGGCTGAATGGGAACAGAACCATTCTTGTTGACCAGAAACTAACAGGTCTTATTGTTGGATTAACCTTAAATACAAAACCAGAGGAAATATTTAGATGTTTGATTGAAAGCACTGGTTTTGGAGCAAGAGTTATTATAGAAAAAGTTGAAAGTTATGGTGTTAAAATAAAGGAAATAATCGCTTCTGGTGGAATTGCAGAAAAAAATCCTCTCATAATGCAGATATATGCGGATACAATGAATAGAGAAATTAAAATATCAGAACTCCCTCAAACATGTGCTGTTGGAGCAGGAATATTTGGTGCAATTGCAGGAAAATATTTTAAATCAGTTGAAGAAGCACAAGGAAGGATTTGTAGATACAGTAAAAAAATTTATAAACCAAACCCTGAAAATGTTAAAATTTATGAAAAACTTTATTCCCTTTATTTGCAACTCCATGATGCCTTTGGCACAAAAAATTATAATCAGAGTTTATTCAATGTAATGAAAGAACTTTTAAAAATAAAAAAGGAAACAGAATGAAAGACCTCAGAAAAAGGGTTTATGAAGCAAATATGTTTTTGTGGAAAAACAATCTTGTTTATGGAACACAGGGAAATGTAAGTGGAATAGATGAAGAGAGAAAAATTATTTATATAAAACCAAGTGGTGTGCCTTATGAAAATTTAATAGAATCCCATATTGTTGGAGTTGATATAGATGGAAAAGTAATAGATGGAAATTTAAAACCCTCTGTTGATACACCACATCATCTTTATATTTACAAAAATTTAAAAGAGGCAAAAGGTTTCTGTCATACACATTCAAAATTCATCACAGTTTTTTCAGTTCTCGGGCTTCCAATCCCAGTTATTACCACAGGACAGGCAGATGTTTTTGGTAAAGATATTCCTGTTTCAAAATATGTTGATAATACAGGAGATAATATAGGAAAAGAAATTTTGAAAGTTTATGAGAAAACTGGCTGTCCATCAATAATTTTAAGAAATCATGGCCTTTTTTGTTTTGCCGAATCACCTGAAAAGGCAGTTTTTTATGCATTGATGAGTGAATATTTTGCAGAAATTTTTTACTATACATTGACTGCAGGAAAAATGATAAACAAAAAAATAAAAAAACTTCCAGAAAAAGAAATAAAGAAATGGTTTGAAAGATACCATTCTGAAAGATATGGACAGAGAAAGGAGGGATAAATATGGAAATAGTAAAGTTTGAAGAATTTAAGAAAATGGATTTGAGGGTTGCAAAAATACTTGAAGTTGAAGATGTCCCTGGAGCAGATAGAATTTATTTAATAACAGTTGATATTGGAGATGAGAAAAGGAAGATTGTTGCAGGAATAAAACCATGGTATAAAAAGGAAGAATTGATTGGTAAAAATATAGTTATGATTGTTAATCTTGAACCAAAGACAATCAGGGGTATTGAGAGTAAAGGAATGCTACTTGCAACCCTATTTGATAATAAACTTTCTATTTTAACAACTGATAAAGAGGAAGTTCCTGCGGGTAGCAAAATTACTTAATTTTTTTAAAAATATAACCTGAAAAAATTAAAAATAAGAGCATAATTAAAATAGGAACATAAACTGGAGCAATCCATGGTTTCGGTATTAGAAAAAGGCAGTCAATCGTTTTTAAAGAAGAAGGCCAGTTAATTAAAATTTTCAAAGTTAAATAATAAGTTAAATCCCATATTGCAAAAATCCATAAGAAAGTAGCGAGTTTCTTAATAATTCTTTTTTCTGAAAATAATGAAATTGCAAAAATTATAAAAATTGGAGCAATTTCTCTTGTCCTTTCAACAAAAATTAATGAGAATTTTCTTTCTCCTGTAACCATAAGTGGTTTTAATAATTGAGAGATTGTTATTTTTGTAATATCAGGGGATATATTCATTAAAATTTCTCTTATATAAACAACTACAACTGCCTCCCACCAACCAAGAGCAATTCCAATTAATGTGTAAAAAAGCAATCTCATTTATCTATATCAGTCCATATTTTATTAACAAGTTCAAGGTAATATTTAAAATTTTCAAGTGGAACATCAGGTGGAACTGCATGGTCAACAAATGGGAAATAACCTCCTTCTTTCAACAAATATGGAACTTTTTTCATTACTTCTTCTTCAACTTCTTTTTTTGTATTTCTCAATGCTCTTTTATCAATATTCCCCATTAAAATCAGTTTTTTTCCATACTTTTTCCTGTATTCAATTGCATCTGTATTTGCAGCAACTTCAAGAGGATAAAGCATATTAACTCCACCTTCAAGCCACAAAGGAACAATTACATCATTATTTCCATCAGAATCAACCATTATTACATCTATACCATGACTTCTCAAAAATGAACATACTTTCTTATAAGCAGGTAAACAGAATTCTTCAAAGGTTTTTGGGGAAAGCAACGGTCCCTGTTTCATTCCAAGGTCTTCCCATATATTTGCAAAATCAAATTTAACTTCACTTACAACCCTTTCAAGGACTTTTATCACAAAATCAGCAACATAATTTATAATTTCTTTTACGAGAGCAGGATTATCATAAAACATAACAGAAAGATTTTCTACACCCATCCAGTTTCTAATCCAACCATAATAAGAGCCAGCACTAATTCCAAGTGGATAATCTCTTTCTTTAATACATCTTTTCCAGTCATCATAATATTGCGGATATCTTAAAGGTGAATCTGGATTTAATCTCTTTTTAACTTTTTCCCATGTTTCTTCATCTTTTATACAGAATTCAATCCACTGACTCATCCCTATTTCCCTATCCTTCCATCTTTTCCATTTATTTCCAAGGTCATCAATATAAGTGGCAGTTTCTTTATCTTCTTCTATTATTTTTACTTCAGGAGCAGGAATGAAACCAAGATTTATTGGAGCATGTTCAACTCTATCAAATCCAAAATATGTATTAAAATGAACATCATAAGGCATCCCTTCTTTTTGCCATCTTTTAATTGTTTCCTGAAAAACCCACTGTGGCCATAAAAATGGCTTGTCAGGTTTTCCAAAATAAACCACTTCCTTAAATCTTTCAAGAGAATTCATATTTTCCCTCCTTTTGAAACTGAAGGAGTGGCTTGTAAGCCGGATTCTGTTTTTAGGTGTTCATTCATCTTGGTCAAAGGTCATCCTTTGACTCAAGCGGTCTACCCGAACCCTTCGGGGCAGGGAACCCATGGGTTCTGCTTGACCTTGCTCCGGGTGGGGTTTGCCATGCTCTGCCTTTAGGGCAGACGGTGAGCTCTTACCTCGCCTTTTCACCCTTATCCGCCAGAGACGGACGGTATATTTTCTGTGGCACTTTCCAGGTATCGCTACCTGTTCCTGTTAGGAACCACCCTCCCTGCAGGAGTCCGGACTTTCCTCCCGCCAGAAGGCGGGCGAACACCCAGCCACTCCTTCAGAACAAATCATCCTTATTTTCAATGAACGAATTTGCAACTTTATCAGCGATTTTATTTTTTTCCCTTTCTATATATTTTATTTTAATGTTTTTATAACGCTTCAGTAAAGATTTCGCAATAAAATTTAAAATTCTTAGTTTTTCATCATTAATTTTATATTCACCATTGATTTGCTTTATAAGAAGTAAACTATCGCTTTTAATTTCAATTTCTTCTTTCTGAAAAGGAATGCATTCAATAAGTGAAAAAATTAAAGAGATATACTCTGCTACATTGTTTGTTGTTATACCAATAAATCCACCTGTTTTTTTATATATTTTCCCCTCTTTTAATATTACAATACCATAAGCACTTTTTCCAGGATTTCCTTTTGAGGCGCCATCAATATAAACATCAATTTTTCCCATCAATATAATATTCTACTACAATTTTCACACTGAACTATTTCTTTTTTTCTTTTAACCTTTTCTATTATATATGTTGGAAGAGACATAAAACATCCACCACATATTCCATTTTCAATTTTCACAATTGCAATACCATCTTTTTTACTTTTTCTTATTTTCTCGTATAAGTTATAAACTTTAAAATCAATTTTTTTTGCAATTTCTTCCCTCTCTATTTTTTTTAACTCTATTTCTTTTTTTAATTCCTCAATTTTACTTCTTTCACTTTCAATCTTTTTTAAAATATCTTCTTTTGTTTTTTTGAATTCCTCTTCAAGCATTTTTTCTTTTTTCATAAATTCTTCTTCTTTCTCCATTAATATGAGAACTTCTTCTTCAATTTCAGAGATTTTTTTCTTTATGTTTGCAATTTCAATAAGGAGGGCTTCATATTCCTTATTTGTTTTAACATTGTCAAGTTTTTTATTTAAATTATTTTTTTCTTCTTCATAACTCTTAATTTCAAGTTCTTTTTCTTTTCTATCAAGTTGTAATTTCTTAAGGTCATTTTTTGTCTCTTTTATTTTTTTTTCAATTTCTTCTATTTCTTTATTTAATTTTTTTTCTTTTTCTGGAAATGATTTTATTTCTTCCTCTTTTTCAAATAATTCAAGGTCTATTTTCTGCAACAATACCAGTTTTTCAATATCTTCTATAATCATCTTTACCTTTCTTCATATTTTTCAATAAAATAAATGATAAAACAAATTAAAAATAATGTCAATTCCAAAATTTTTAAGTCCTTACATTTTTTCTGGAAGTGATATATTTAGGAGTTTTAAGGAGAGTTCAAAAATTATAAGTAGGGATTTTATTAAGGAAAGCCGTGCATAACTAAGTTCTTTTTCATCACTTACAATTCTATATTTCTGGTAATATGAGTGGAATGACTTTGAAATATCAAGTAAATAATCTGCAAGTAAATGAATTCCATATGTTTCAACGACTCCCTTTATAATATCATTGAATTTCCACAATTTTTTCATTATTTCTATTTCTTTTTCTTTGTTAAGCAAATCTATATATTTCTCTGGTTTTTCTTCTGTGTATCCTTTCTCTTTTCCAAATTCAATTAAATGTTTCAATCTTACATAAGCATACTGTAAATAATAAACTGGGTTTTCAGTTGATTGTTTTTTGGCAATTTCAATATCAAAGTCAAGATGACTGTCTATTTTCCTGAATAAAAAAAAGAATTTTGAAGCATCTGGTCCAATTTCATTTATTAATTCTTTTAAAGTTATAAATTGCCCTTTTCTCGTTGACATAGATAATTTCTCTTTACCTCTGTATAAGGTTGTTAATTGAACTATTAAAACAATGAAATTTTCAAGATTGAAACCAAAAGAAGCAACTGCTGCTTTTAATCTTGGAATGTAACCATGATGGTCTGGACCCACTATGTTAATTATAATCTGATAACCTCTTTCAATTTTATATTTATGATATGCAAGGTCTGTTGCAAGATAAGTAAAACTTCCATCCTTTTTTATAACAACTCTATCCTTATCATCTCCAAAAACAGAACTTTTAAACCACACACTTCCATCCTTTTCATATATAAGACCTTTTTCTTTTAAAAATTCAATTACCTTTTCAACTTCTTTTTTCTCAATAAATTCACTTTCTCTTACCCAACTATCAAATGAGACACCAAAATTTTCAAGGTCGTTTTTAATGTCATTTAATATTTCAGTATATGCAAAATTAGTGAAAAATTTTTCGTCGTTTTCATCAACATTTTTAATTCTTCTTGCAATTTCAATTAAATATTCTCCAACATATCCATCTTCAGGTAAAGGATAATCTATTCCTTTAAGTTGGAAATATCTTGCTTTCAATGATTCTCCAAGAAGTTTCATCTGTCTTCCAGCATCGTTTATATAATATTCTTTTGTTACATCAAATCCAGAAAATTTTAAAATCCTTGATAATGATTCACCATAGGCTGCCTGTCTTCCGTGGGCAATTGTTAAAGGTCCTGTTGGATTTGCACTTATAAACTCAATTATAACTTTTTTCCCTTTTCCAATATCTTGTTTTAAATAATTTTCCCGTCCTTCAATAATTTTTAAAACATTATCTCTATAAATTTTTTCATCTATAAAAAAATTTATAAAACCATTCTTTATTTCGATTTTTTTTATAATTCCCTTTAAGTTTTCTGTAATCTTTTTTTTTATATTTTCTGCAATTTTTTGTGGAGGATTTTCCTTATCTGATAATCTAAAAGCAACATTCGTATAAAAATCACCAAATTCTTCTCTTTCAGTAGGCAAAATATCAAAATCTACCTCTTTTTTAAATTCACAAACAACTTTTTTTAATTCTTCTTTAATTTTTGTTTTTATATCAATCCTCATCTTCTTTTTTTATCTCTCTTAAAATTTCTTCAATTCTAAATTCTTTTCTTTCATCAAGTTCAAATTCAATAATGGGTGTATTTTTTAATGAAATTCTTTTTCCAAGTTTAAATTGTATATATTTTGTAGCACTTAAAATTCCTTTAAGAGCATCCTCTTTTTCCTTATCACTTCCCATAAAACTTATTCCAACTTTAGCATTTTTTAAATCACCTGATATATGAACATATGTAATTGTAAAAAAGCAAATTCTCGGGTCTGAAACATTTTTTCTGATTATATCTTCAATTTCTTCTCTTAATAAACTTTCAATCTTTTCCTGCCTTCTTGTTTTAATTTTTTCCTCCTTTTATATCTCTTTTACAAATTTTGCTATTAAATCTCCAACTTCACTTGTGCTCATTCCCATTTTTCCTGCTTCAAGTGATTTTACATAACTTTCTGATAATGCTTTTACAATTGCTTCTTCAATTTTTCTTCCTGCTTCTTTTTCTCCTATTACTTCAAGCAACATACTACCTGCTGAAATTGTTGCAAGAGGACAAACCACATTTTTACCAGCATATTTTGGTGCAGAACCATGAATTGGTTCAAACATACTTACTCCTTCAGGATTTATATTTCCACCTGCTGCTATTCCAAGTCCTCCCTGTGTTATTGCTCCGAGGTCTGTTATTATATCACCAAACATATTATTTGTTACAATTACATCAAACCATTCAGGATTTTTAACCATCCACATACATGTAGCATCAACAAAGGCAAAATCAAGTTTAATATCCTGGAATTCCTTCCATACCTCATTTGCTACCCTTCTCCATAAATCTCCTTCAAAAGTTAAAACATTTGCCTTATCAACGACTGTCAGGGATTTCTTTTTATTTCTATCTCTTGCAAGTTTAAAAGCATATCTTATACACCTTTCAACTCCTTTTCTTGTATTTATTGATAATTGAGTTGCTATTTCATCTTTTGTTCCTTTTTTAAAATTCCCTCCAATTCCACAATAAAGACCTTCTGTATTTTCTCTTACAACAACATAATCAATATCTTCAGGTCCCTTATTTTTCAATGGGCAATCAACACCAGGATATAATTTTACAGGTCTTAAATTTATATACTGGTCAAGTTCAAATCTTATTTTAAGAAGTATTCCCTTTTCAAGAACTCCCGGAGGAACACGAGGGTCTCCAACTGCTCCAAGATAAATTGCATCAAGTTTTTTAAATTCTTCAATTGCACTATCTGGGAGTGTCTCACCTGTTTTTAAATATCTTTCTCCTCCAAAGTCGTATTCAACAAATTCAATTTTAAAATCAAATCTTTCACTTACTGCTTTTAAAACTTTAACACCTTCCCTTATTATTTCAGGACCAATTCCATCACCCGGGATAAGACCTATCTTATATGTTTTCCCCATTTTTCTCCTTTCTTACATAATTAAATTTCTATAATGCTCAGAAACTTCATATATCCCACCACTTAATTTATAAAATTCATCATCAAGTTTAAAAATTCCATTTTCTGGCATAATCCACTTTTTATTATAAAATGGATGATATTTTAACATATTTTCCCAGTTTTTATAATATTGAAATCCATTTGATTCAACAATTGGTATTTTTAACTCTGGAAATGTTTTTATTCCTGATGAGAAAATTTTATTCCATTCAACAAGGATGGGTATAACTGTTAAGTCAGCACAGAAATAATCCATATTTCTTTTTTCAGCCTCATTTAGTATTTTTAAAGTCATACTTAATGTTTTCGCTATTGGTTTTAACGCAATTCCCTTATATCCCATCTGACTTCTTTCAATAACATTTTTATCTGTATGTGCACTTTCATCAGCAACAATTCTTAAAGGTAAATCACTAACATCTACTTCAAGTTCTTCAGGAAATGGTTCTTCTATAATAATTACCTGTTCAAGTGCACCAATTTTATCAATAAAATCAATCAGTTTTTCCAATCTTTCCTTTGAATCATATCTTCCATTTGCATCAAAATAATATGGTAATTTTCCATTTTTTGTATATGGTGTATAGTAATTTTTAAATCTTTCATGTATACTTTTAATTCTTTCCATATCCCATTTAAGCATTTTTTCTCTATCCCCATCATTATCAGGGTCTGAACCAATTTTGATTTTTAAAACAAAAAAGCCCTCATTTATCATCTTTTCTATTTCTTCAATTGATACAGCATACGAAATTAAAGGGATGCAAGCAATTTTTTCATATCTATATTTAAAATGTTTTCTGTATTCTTCAGGAATCATTTCAAAAAAGTTTAATTTATTGTTTTCCTTTGCATATAATACCCATAAAGCATTATCAACTGAAACAAGTGAATTTAATGTAAATGTCTCTCTTAAATCATTTCTTCCAGTAATTTTTTTTGCATAGTCATGGACAATTGGAAAAATTTCTTCAAGTATTTTAACAGGGTCTTCTATCTCCTTCCCTTTTAATAATTTTAAAGAATATTGAGTAGTTGCAAACATCAATGAATTTCCACCTGCTTCACTATTTTCTGTAAAAACATTACTATCAGACCATAAAACACTTTGAGTTCCAATACCAATTGAATAGTTGTTTTCGCTTTTTAAATATGTTACTACCTGCCATGCTCCATTTAAAAATTTCCCTTTAAATCCAAGTGGTTTCTTGAAATCTTCTATTTCAAAACTTAGATTTGTATCAATTATTTTCATTTTTTTCCTTTTTAACGAATGACATTAAACCTCCCGAATTTATTATTTTTTGTAAAAATTCTGGATATTGCTGAAATCTGTATTTTTTGCCAGTGGTTATATTTTTTATTTCCCCTTTTTCAAAATCTATTTCAAGTTCATTGCCTTCATTTATTTCATCCACCTCTTTAATTTCAATTAAGGGGAGTCCTATATTTATTGAATTTCTAAAAAATATCCTTGCAAAACTTCTTGCGATAACAACTGAGACACCACAACCTTTAATTGAAACCGGTGCATGTTCTCTACTACTTCCACAACCAAAATTTTCACCTGCAACGATTATATCTCCTCTTTTAACATTTTTTGAAAATTCAGGTCTTATTGTTTCAAAACAGTGAGAGGCAAGTTCTTTTTCATCAGTTGTATTTAAATATCTTGCTGCAATTATATCATCTGTATTTATATGGTCTCCAAATTTCCATACCTTTCCTTTTACTTTCATTTTTTCTCCTTGTTTTAACACCATAATTTACAATACTTTTCCATAGATTTTATTACACTTCCTATATTTTCTGCCGGTGTTCCAGGATAAGCCCCATATATCAACAATAAACCACCGTATTTTGAACCAAGTTTTTCAATACAATTTTTAATATGTGAATCAATATCATCTGGTTTGCCAAAAACTGTTATTTTCTGTCTGTCAATATCAAGGTCTGTCGCTACTTTATCTTTTACCTGTTTTTCTATATTATCCAGTCCATTTACAAGGTCCTGAAGATTTAAAACCGTTACACCTGATTCAATAAGGTCTGGAATAATGTCAACAATATATCCATCTGTATGCAAATAAACTTCAATATTTTTTCTTCTGCATATAGAAAATATCTCTTTGTAGGAAGGTTTTATAAGTTCTCTCCAGATTTCAGGTCTCATTGGAAGAGAATTTTGATGCCCAAGGTCATCTGCAAAATAAATAATATCAGGTTCAAATTCAACAAGTTTTTTTATCACTACCTTCCAGTATTCAGTTAAAATTTCTATGAGTTTCTTTAGTTTTGGTTCTTTCATTCCGATATCAATCATTAAATTTTCAAAACCTCTTAAATATGTAAGTCGCAAATAAAAAAAACCATGCTCAACACCTGCACCTGAAATTAATCCCTCTTTTTTTTCCTTTTCTATTCTCTTTTTTTCTTCTTCCCAGTTTCTATTTTTTAAAGGGTCTGGTGGATTATATGAATTAAAATTTTCCCATGATTCAATAGGATGTTTAATTACCTGACCATCAAGATAATTTCCTGGATAATGCCACAAGCAACCCCAATTATCTTCTTTAAAATTTTCCTTTTCTCTTTCAGGGTCTCTTCCAATACCTATTTCTACATTCTTACATTTTCTTTTTATATTCTCAAAATATTCAGCATTTTCATCCCATATTTTTCCGTTAATTAATACCCTGCATGGAACAAAACCACAACCTTCTCTTTTTATTATCTTTAAAAAAATTTCTTTTTTTCTCCAGTTCATTATATCTCCTCTGGGTGGCATATTCTTCCTTTTATACTGCTTGCCGCTGCTACTTCAGGATTTGATAGATATACATAACTTTCAGGATGTCCCATTCTTCCTATAAAGTTTCTGTTTGTTGTTGCTATTGCCACCTCACCTTTTGCAAGAACTCCCATATGTCCTCCAAGACATGGACCACAAGTTGGAGGAGAAATTACACAACCTGCTTCAATAAATATATCAATTAAACCTTCATTTAATGCCATTTTATAAACTTTTTGTGTTGCTGGAATTATAATACATCTTACCTCCGGATGAACTTTTTTCCCTTTTAATATTCTTGCTGCTTTCCTTAAATCACTTATCCTTCCATTTGTGCATGAGCCAATAACAACCTGGTCAATCTTTATATTTTCATATTCTCTCACACTTTTTGAATTGCTTGGTAGATGTGGAGCAGCAACTTGTGGTTCAATTTTACTTACATCTATTTCAATTATTTTTTCGTAATCTTTTTCACTATCCGTTTTTAAATTTTCATCAATTTTAATATCTTTTCCTATTCCTTTAAAATATTCTTCAGTAATTCTATCAGGTTTTATTATTCCATTTTTTGCTCCTGCCTCAATTGCCATATTACATATTGTAAATCTATCATCAATTGGTAAATTTTCAATAACAGGACCTGTAAATTCCATACTTTTATAGTTTGCACCATCAACACCAATTAAACCTATTGTATAAAGAATTAAATCCTTGCCACCAACATATTCATTCAACTTTCCATAATAATAAAATTTAATTGTTGAAGGGACCTTAAACCATAATTTACCTGTAATCATTGCATAGGCAGTATCTGTGCTTCCAACCCCTGTTGAAAAACATCCAACTGCTCCGTATGTGCATGTGTGACTATCTGCTCCAATTATCAATTGTCCGGGTAAAGTTAATCCTTCTTCAGGTAAAAGAGCATGTTCAATACCAACTTTCCCTATTTCATAAAATCTAACCTTATATTTTTTTGAAAATTCTCTTAATTTTTTTACAAGTTCAGCACTTTTTATATCCTTGCATGGAGTAAAATGGTCAGGAACAAGAACAATTTTTTCAGGGTTAAATACTTTTTTTGCACCGACTTTTTCAAATTCTTCAATAGCAAGAGGACCCGTGATATCATTTGCAAGGATAAGGTCAACATCACATTCAATATATTTACCTGGATGTATTTCTTTTTCTCTACAATGAGATAAAAGAATTTTCTGTGAGATAGTCATTTTAAGCTCCTTTTATTATTTTTTTCCCAATCTCTTTTCTTACAAGATAATAATTTATAGCATTTATATATGCTTTAGCACTTGCCTCTATTATATCTGTGCTTACCCCTTTTCCATAAACAGTAACACCATTAATTTCTAATGTTATACTTACTTCACCCTGGGCATCTTTTCCACCTGTTATTGCATTGATTTTATACTCCTTTAAAATAGGAGAGAGTTTAGTAATTCTATCAATCGCTTTATATATAGCATCAACAGGTCCATCTCCTCTTGAAGCATCTTCAATTATCTTTTTATCCTTTTTTAGACGGACTGTTGCAGATGGAATTGTTGATGAACCAGAAATTATATGAAAATACTCAAGGGAATAAATAGGTTTAATAGGCATTATTTCTTCTTCAGCAATTGCTATTAAATCAACATCGTGTATTTCTTTTTTCTTATCAGCAAGTTTCTTAAATTTCTCAAATATTACTTCAAATTTTTCATCATCAAATTCAAACCCGAGAATTTTTAATCGTTCCCTTAATGCATGTCTCCCTGAGTGTTTTCCAAGGACAAGTTCACTTTCAGGTATTCCAATCATTTTAGGGTCCATAATTTCATATGTAAGGCGATATTTTAGTATTCCATCCTGATGTATTCCTGCTTCATGTCTGAATGCATTTTTACCCACAATTGCCTTATTTGGTTGAACCGGAATTCCTGTCAGAGTAGAAACAAGACGGCTTGTCTTATAAATCTCTTCTGTTTTTATATTTGTTTCAACATTATAATAATTTTTTCTTACAATAAGATTCATAACAATTTCTTCAAGCGAAGCATTCCCTGCTCTTTCACCAATTCCATTTATTGTGCATTCAACCTGTCTTGCTCCATTTTTAATTGCAGTAAGAGAATTTGCAACAGCAAGTCCTAAATCATTATGGCAGTGAACACTTATAATTATATTTTCCGGTAAATTTTCTTTCAAAAATTTAATAAGATTTCCAAATTCTTCAGGAATTGCATATCCAACAGTATCAGGAATATTTATTGTTTTTGCTCCTTCTTCAATAACTGCCTGACATACTTCAAGTAAAAAATCTGGTTCTGTTCTTGATGCATCTTCTGGTGAAAATTCAATATCATCTATAAATTTTTTTGCATATCTTACCTTTTCCCTTGCTATTTTAACTATCTCACTTTTTGCCTTTTTAAGTTTATATTTTCTATGTATTTCACTTGTTGCGAGAAATAAATGAAGTCGTGGATTTTTTGCTTTTTCAAGTGATTTTAAAGCAACATTGATATCTTCATCTCTGCATCTTGCAAGAGCACAGACAATTGAATTTTTTATATTTTCTCCAATAATTTCAACCGCTTTTGCATCATCAGGACTTGAAATGGGAAAACCTGCTTCAATAATATCCACTCCAAGTTTTTCAAGTTGTAAAGCAATTTTAAGTTTTTCATCACTTGTTAAACTTGCTCCGGGAGATTGCTCTCCATCTCTTAAAGTTGTATCAAAAATTAAAACCCTTTCCATTTTACCACCTCTCAAATTATTTTACCATAAATATTGAAAAGAAAAAGAAGATTTATTATAATTTAAATAAAAGGAGTTTAAATGAAAGTAAAATTAGTTTTTTCAGTAATGATTTTTCTAATTACAGGTTGCGCAAAAAATAAAGAAGTAAAAATTCCTATAAGTCCAGAAGAAATTAAAGAAGCAATAAATTATGGAGAAAAAAATGCATCTTTGACATTTACAGAATTTACAAAGGACTGGACAATTGATTATGGGTATGAGTATGGAAAAGGTAAGGCAACATTAATAACTCCATTTTTAAGAGTCGCACTTCTTGCAAAAAATGCTAAAGAAAAGAATCAAAAACTTGATATGAAAATTGTTAATCTTGCTTTAAAAGATATGTCAGATAAGATTATTTTCAGAGTTACAATTTATGGTGATTATCCAACATTCGGAAAAACGGCAAAATTTTATTTAGAATATAATGGAAAAAAAATAAATCCAATCTCCTCATATACTTCTTTTTACTCTCAATTTGCAAGGGACTATACCCATATATCAGAGGGAGAGGTAAAATTTTCAAATAAAGAAATTCCAAAAGATGCAAAGGTTAAACTTCTTGTTTTTTATCTTCCATATGAAGCAGAGAAAGAAAAACCTAAAGAAACAATATGCACCTTTGAATTTGATTTAAGTAAGTATAGATAATAAGAATTTTACTCCAGAATTTTCAAGAGATTATATATCAAGTGAGGGACAAGAATTATGAAGAAAGAAATTTTTAAGTCAATTTTAAAGCCAGATCTAAGTAGAATAAAAAAAAGTAAAGAAATTAAAAAAGTTGAAAAATCAAGAATTAATGGTTCCTCTTTCCCCGGATAAAGATTGG